>Ga0315289_10000119_pt1 | contig 123195 bp, 93 predicted proteins | sample YL17G11_40_MG_FD_203452 | JGI IMG/M metagenome (GOLD analysis project Ga0315289, IMG submission 203452) | Sediment microbial communities from Yellowstone Lake, YNP, Wyoming, USA - YL17G11_40 | ecosystem: Environmental > Aquatic > Freshwater > Lake > Sediment | place: USA: Wyoming | collected... | reverse complement strand
GCCCCCATCGAGGTCACGCGCGCCAAGGCGAGCGCCGCCGCGCAGGTCACCTCCATATTGGGCGCGAAGAACTCCATCACAAAGCTCCGTCGCAGGCTCCTGAGGGCGATTGGCATCCTGGACTCCGAGATGGCCGAAGCGGACTTTGACCTTGGGGATGCGCCGCCTGTGGAGTTCCTGAAGACTTCCTTCGAGGAAGCCTACGAGGCTGCGCTGAAGTACAGGCCGGACTACATCCAGGCGGTCTTCGCGCTGGAGAACGCGGACCTGACGCGGAAGTTCGCGAGCAACCAGCGGCTGCCGAAGTTGCAGCTCTTCGGGAGCGCGAGCACGGCGGGCCTTGCGGACAAGCTCGACACCAGCATAGACATGGCCGAGCGAGGGCGCTTTAACAGTTGGGAGGCGGGCCTTGCCTTTGAGTTTCCCATACCCAACCGCACCGCGCGGGGCAACTACCGGGCCGCCGAGAATGAGCATCACAGGACCAAAGTGCAAGTGAAGGACCTGGTGCAGAGGATCACGCGGGACGTGGCCGACGCGCTCTCGGACCTGCGGACGGCCGAGGAGAGCATCACAAGCGCCAAGGAGGCGCACGAGCTGGCCGAACGGCTGCTGACGGCGGAGGAGAAGAGCTTCAGCCTGGGGCGGTCGAACGGCGTGGACGTGCTGATAGCGCAGGAGAACGCGGCGAGCGCGGAGCGGGACGAGGTGCGGGCCCACACGGACTACGCCATGGCCCTGGCGAACCTCCTCAGAGTGCAGGGCACGCTCGACCGGAGATAGGCAGCGGCGGAGCGGCCGTTGCCCCTATGGATTCATGGCAGGCCGAGCCCCGTTCATCTATGCGTGCCCGCTGGGGGATTACTCCGAGATACGTCCAGTCCAGGGGGACGACCACCTCACCGACAACCTATAAAACCCACTTGGTCAGGCACAGCATGGCTCGGAGACACTGACCCTCGCGCTGGTCTCGAAAACGCCATATCCTCTTGATCGCGTGCCGCACCGTCGTGGTGTCCACCACGCCCACCGCGCACAACTTCCTGTGCATTGAAGAGGATATGAAGGCCATGGTAGATGAGATCGCCGACCGGCCTCCGCGCGAGATCAAGCGGCGTTGCGAGATGCTCGTGCGCGCCTATGATCCATGTTTCTCCTGCTCAGTGCACTGATCCCCCAGGCGCCGCCGTGCCCCGCGCCCATTGGGCCCGGAAGGACGGCAAGGTCACCGTGCTGCATGTTAGGCGTGGCCGTTCCAAGTTGCCCGAGTCGTGCACCTTCCTGGCCTGCCGAGGGCGGCCCTACGGCTTAGCGTAGCCGGCTGTCAGTGCGTCAAACCACACTGTGCCCGGACCGTAGATCTGCAGGCCAAGCCGGACGAGTTTTGTGCCCGGCGGAATCTCAACGGTGCCGGCGTATTCCTTCCAATCGTGGTTCGCGGGCGGATCGCCTGCCTCCTTTGCGCCGATGTAGGCCGCCCACTCATGCTTGATCCAATTGCCCTGCGCATCCAGAAATAGGACATCGATGACTGCCTTGGCAGCCTGCTCCGCCTTGACCTGGGCGCTGACCGTCAGCATGCGCCCGGTCCCCTCATGCCGCACCACACGGGACCAGTCCGCTATGGGGAAGAAGCGCTGGGCAGTCTTCTTCAGGCACAGGCTCGCCTTGCCTTCGAAGGCTGTGTTCTTGTCCCAGATGTATTGAACTCCCGGAACGGCGGTGCCCTGCTGCCAGCCCTCGGGAGCCCTTTGCCCCGTCTCGAACCCGTCCGTGATTGGCAGCGCCGCCGTTGTTACGGGTCCCTGGACCTGTGTCGTCTCGGCCTTGGGCTCTCCAGGATTCTCAAGCCAGGCGATCCCTCGACGGATGTCGCCGTACACATCGCCCCGCCAGCCGTGGCCCCCCTCGTACGTCGCCAGCTCAACGGCCGCGCCGTTTTGCCTGAGGGCTATCTCGGCCTGCCTGGCCATCGCGAAAGGACACACTCTATCGTCACGGGAGTGGTAGAGGAGATAGGCGTGGCCCTTCGCCGCCTGAAGCGACGGCAGCATCTCCGGGTTGAAGACGGACATCGCAATGAACGACCCTGTAATCGGCGTCCCCTCTTCCAGCGACGCGGCGTAGGCCGCCGGCCCGCCGGAAGACCACGACAGAGTGAAAATACGGCGCTTGTTGAGCTTCTGCTTTCCGCCCACGTCGTCTACGACGGCCTTGATGAAGTCTTCGGTCGCGAACTCCTGCTTGGGGACCGGATTCTTGCGCGTCGGCCACACGATCTGCTGACCCGGCGTCCACTTTGCCGCGACCAACTGCGCTACCAGGTAGTCGGCGCTAAGCGCATGCTTGAACACCCGCTTGACGAAGGGATGGAAGTCTTCCCCGCCCCCTCCTCCTGGCAGCACGAGCAGCACGCTATACCCATCCTTCGGCGCTGCCGCTTCCTGTTTCGGCTCGATCAGGAAGTACCGCTTGTTCGGGTCTCCGCCGGCTCGCAGGTTCTGTGAGCGAACGTCGGCGACGTCCTGAGCGCCGGCAGCCTCTTCCGCCGGCTGCCCCGCGGCGAGGGCCAGCGTAGCCATCAATCCTGCCACCGCCAACACTGCTATTCCAGCCACTCCGAGCTTCATTAAGCGCCTCCTTCTTAGAGCGGACAAGCGTCCGCAACAAGGTCCAGCCGATTGTTCGCTTGCGACCCTTTCGTGTTTCCTTAGTCTGCTCCTCAGGGGCCAGGTTGGCAAAGCGTTGGTGCAGACGGTCTCGTAAATCCTGCAGCACTTCCTGCTTTCGGGGGTGGTCCACGCGTGCCAGCTCTACCTGGCGAATGTAGTCAGAACTCAATCTGTCCCAAGTCTGTTCAACGCTCATTTCGTGCCTCCTGTGTTCGCCGCAGCGCAATCTCGACCGCCCTCTCCACAAGCCCCCAATGCTGGTTCATCTCCTCAACGGCTTTCCGTCCGGCGGCTGTGATGCCGAAGTATTTCCGTGGAGGGCCTGCGTCAGAGGGCCTGATCTCGCTTCGGACGAGGCCATCCTCCTGCATGCGCGCCAGGATCGGATATATCGTGCCTTCACGCATGCGTAGCCCATCAATCTGCTTGAGCTCCTGTACGAGGTCGTATCCGTAGTATTCACGCCGCTTCAGGAAGTTGAGGACCAGCAAGTCCAGCAAACCCTTGCGCAACTGCGTTCTCCACTTCTGAAGGTCCATCTGGTCCGTTCCTCTAAGACTGGTTGAACTTGGCAGCTATACGATTTGCATTGCAGATAACAGTATACTGTAATACATTCTACTCTCAAGCAGAGACAACGGAGATTGCTGTCTTGGGAGGCCACTGGCAGTTGGCCGAGGCTGCGGGAGTCCCTGCAGACGGCGACGACTCCATGACGGGGTGGCTGGCGAGGGCGTGGGGCAGAAGAGGTTGACGCGGCGTGGCCATGGCTCTGCCCGCCTGGGCGGTCCACTTGACTTGCCGGAAGCCACGGATAAGAATCAGCGCTTGAGGCTCAGGAAAGAAAGGAACGTCGACGTCCGCGCAGCGTTCGACAAGGCGCTCCGCGTCCGGAAGGCCGGGCCGGAGGCCAGGGAACTGGCCGACATGTACTTCTTCGAGACGCTGGTGAGGCTCCACCGCGCAGGCGAAGGCGCTCCCTATACCGGCCTGAAGCCCGCGGGAACGCCCTTGAGCCCGGCAGTAAAGGCGGCGGACGCAGCTTTGGAAAGCGGGTCGGCCGAGACGCTCACGAAACTCCTTACGGATCAGGTCGCCGCAGGCGTCCACGAGCGCTTCGCAGCCGCCCTGGAGAAGAAGAAGCACGCGGACGAGAGCGTCAAATCAGGCAGGGAGTACGTTGAGGCATACGTTGAGTTCGTCCATCACGCGGAACGGCTGGAAAGCGACGCCACCGCGGCGGCAACGCACGAGCCCGAAGGCGGCGCGCCACGCCGACTAAGGAAGAGCTATGTCACCACGACATCTGGAAGGCCTGATCGCGGCTCCGCCCACGCCCATGCGGCCCGACGGAAGCGTAGCCCTGGAGACCATAGACGCGCTTTACCGGATGCTCGTGGGCAACGGCGTCAGGGGAGCCTTCGTCTGCGGGACCACGGGCGAAAGCATGTCGCTGACGGTGCAGGAGCGGCGCCTCGTGGCCGAGCGCTGGCGGGCGCTCGCCGGGCGGGACTTCATCGTCATCGTCCACGTGGGGCACAACTCCTTGCCGGACTGCAGGGAGTTGGCGGCGCACGCCCAGAAAATCGGGGCGCACGGGATTGCCGTCATGGCTCCCAATTTCTTCAAGCCGGCCTCCATCGAGGATCTTGTGGCGTTCTGTGTAGAGGCGGCCGGAGCCGCGCCCGAACTGCCGTTCTACTACTATCACATGCCCGCGATGACGGGCGTCACGATACCCGCGGTGGACTTCATGCAGGCCGCTTCGGGCCGCATCCCGACCCTGACAGGAGCCAAGTTCACCTACGAGGACCTGATGGATTACGGGCGGTGCCTCGTCCTGGAGAGAGGGCGGTTCGACATGCTGTTTGGGCGGGACGAGATCCTGCTGTCGGCTCTGGCTCTGGGCGCGCGGGGCGCCATCGGCACCACTTACAACTTCGCCGCTCCTCTGTATCGCCGGATCATGGGCGCCTATGAGGCGGGGGACATGGCCGAGGCGCAGAGAGAGCAATCGCGCGCGCGCGAAATGGTCGCCATCTTCTACAAGGCAGGCGGCCTGGCGGCTGTCAAGCCCATCATGAAGATGATCGGACTTGACTGCGGTCCCCCGCGGCTGCCGCTGCACCGCTTTGACGCCGCGGAGTATGAAAAGTTGCGGGCCGATCTCGACAAGATCGGCTTCTTCGACCACTGTTGCCGGCCGTGAGCGTGCAGGCTCGGAGAGAGGACTCTTGCAGCGTCTTGCGCCGTCCCGCTCTCATTCCTTCGGGTTCGCCACTCGTCCCAGGAACAGGATCGTGCCGCTCGGCACGTGGCGGATCAGGAACATGAACGGGTGGTCGGCGCGGAACTCCGGCACGGGCGCCGGCCTGGCGATGGATGTCACCCCTATCGCTACGGCCGTCGCGGCGGCAGCCTCAGTGCCCTCTTCGCTGACATCCACGAAGGCCTTGTGGATTACGGCCGATATGAAGAGGTCCTTCTTGCCGTCAATGCCCGAGAAGTCCGCGCGGTCGCAGAAGGCGTCCGTCATCCCCAGCGCCCCCAGCGCCCTGCGCAGCTCGAACTGCGAAGTGACCTTGAACTTCGGCAGTTGCACGAGAACCTTCTGCTCGCGCAATCCGGACAGCCGCCCGGACAACTGGTCCAACGTGAGGCCGCGCTCGAGCTCCGCCAGGCCGTCCTTCTTCTTCGGCAGCAGAACGGTCATGGATATCTCCCTGCCCGCATACGGCAGCTCCAGGACCTGCACCTGATCGGATTCCGCGTACCTGAACCGCCCCGTCTGGTTCATCATGGGCACGGGAATGCTGTCTGTGGCGGACGTCCAGAACGGCTCGTCGCGGGTCGCCTTCTGCTCGAATGCGCTCAGCCATGCGCCTTTGAAGTAAATGGCGTTCGTCAGGACGAGCCGTGTCAGAGAACTGAGGACGCCCGGGCCGATGAGATCCCGGATCTTGCCCTGGGTCTGCTCCGCGACCCACTCGTTGATCGTCCGGCGAACGCCTTCGGCATCGTCTGTGAACGAGACCTCCTCGACGCGGCCGCCGTAAGCTGTCTTCACGATGCGGCGGAACTCGTCGAGGATGCCATGGCCTCTTTCCTCCCAGAGCGCGTTGGCGATATGGAGGACGACGCCTTTGGCTTTTCCAGCCTGCGCGACGTCTGCTGCAATAGCTGCAAATGTAGCATGCAAGCGCCCCTGCTCGGGGGCGAAGCGCAAGGCCTCTGCCATTTGTCTGCTGGTCTCGCCGCGCGCGCCTGCATAGGTCATGGCCAGTGCGGTCGAAATGCTGTAAGGAGAGAAAAACAGGTTGCCCTGCTGGACTTGCAGCTTCGCATAGAGGGCCACCGCAAATTCGCTATTGCCCTTCACGACGTCCGCCTTCTCTTCAAACGTTGCCACTGCTGCCTCCTGTGCAATAGCAGCAGTCGAGTTCGTCAGCACGGCCGCCGCCAACAGCATGCCCGCCCACGCCGCCTGCATCTTATCCATCGCTGCCGCCTTTCGCCATGGACCGCGTCCCTGCATGTAAACTACTCGGCTGCGGCTACTATGTCAAGGCTTGCGCCCGCTGGTGAGGGACAGGCAGACAGCGCCTCCATACGGCAGATGCCGGAGGCGGCGCCTCCGTACGACAGATGGCGGAGGCGTCACAGACTGCATGCACGACGCCGAAGCCGCGGCCAATATGATTTCGTCCGCTGTACATGCGGAGTTGCTTGCAGTTGCCCCATGGATTCTGTATCATTCCGCGCGGTGGTGGCCCTAATCACTCTTTGAGAGAAGGGAGCGAGGATGGCGAAGGCGATGACGAAGGCGCAGATTGTGGCCGCTCTGGCGGAGACGACCTGCCTGACGAAGAAGCAGGTCACACAGATGCTGGAAGAGATCGCCTCTCTGGCCTACAAGCAGGCGAAGAACGGGTTCACGCTGTCGGGACTGGGCAAGCTCGTAGTGGTGCAGCGCAAGGCCCGCATGGGCCGCAATCCCCAGACAGGCGAGGCTATTAAGATCCCCGCCAAGCGCACGCTGAAGTTCCGCGTCGCCAAGGCGGCCAAGGACGCAATCCTGGGCGCAAAGTAGGAGGCGCCTCGCAGCGCGCGCCCCACAAGCGGTGCCGGAGACCGGTCCGCTTCAGAGGGACCACACGCTCCCGCATGTCTGACCGGCATGCGGGAGCGTTTTTCATGTGCAAACCGGGCGGGGCGTTTGAGCGCGCATTCCCGTGGTCGGCCGCGCGCAACGCCTAAAGCGCGCCCATAGTGCGCAGCCAGGCCTGGGCCATCAGCGCGTGCCCGGCGGCAGACGGATGGACGCCGTCGGCCGACCAGAAGGCCAGTTCCCGCCGCGTTGACACGCTTGCGAAGATGCCGTCGAAGGGGACGAGACATGCCCCGAACTCCCGGGCGAGCTTGCGGACCGCGTGGATTTTGGGGTCCAGGTCCACGCGCCATTGTGCGCGCTCCGGCAGCGTGTGCAGTAAAAATGGCTCACACAAGACGAGGCGCGCCCCAAGGCTGTCCCGCACCTGGCTCAGTATCTCTCTGTACACGGACTCGAACTCTTCCGCGGACGTGGGCTCGTTCCTGCTGTAGCGACGCCCCGTATCGTTGATGCCGACCATGATCGAGACCCAGGTCGGTTTCAGGTCCAGGCAGTCGCGCTGCCAGCGTGCCTTCAGGTCCTTCACGCTGTCGCCGCCCACGCCCCGGTTCAGAAACGAGACGCGCCTTTCGGGGTAGGTCGCCGAAAACCACGCCGCAGCCATCATGGCGTAGCCATATCCGAGGTCGAGGTTGTTTTCACGGTTCCGGCCGGCGTCCGTGATGCTGTCGCCCTGGAACAGTACTACGGCGTCCTTCTCGATGAGACTTCCCATTCCCTCCTCCGCTTTCGCAGATATTAAGACGGCGACTCCCGTGCGCCGACGGCAAAGCCAACATGGTGCCCTATCGCGGGCGCCGCTTCAAGGGCAGGGGGCGGCCGACGCGACGGTTTCAGCATGCACGGCGAACTGCTTGCCCTGCGACAGCAGGCTGCTCTGCCTGCTGATTCCAAGCGCAGGGAGTACATCCGGCTTGGCCGCGGTGAAACGCACGCGTCCGCCTCAGGCGGACGCCCGCCATCCAACGCGCCATCCACCATAGGCGGACCTGGGGCGGAGCGGGTAAACGTGGCACCCAATGGCACCGTTCCCCCAGGGCGGTAGTTGCCCCGTCGCAGGACGTTGAGTATATTCCCGAAAGGTTCGGTTACTCCGTTGCCTGGGAAGGACGCCGGATGATCGCCTTCAGACATCTCCCTCCGCCGCTGCCCGGCCCTCATATCCGTTGCGCTCTACTGCTCGTGGGATGCACTGCGTTGGCCTTCGCCGTCGGCCATGCGGCGCACGGCCAGGAAGGCGCGCAGGCCAGGCCCGTCACGCCGTGGCCTCCGCAGTACAAGGCGGGAGGCACGGCGGCAGACGTGCTCGGCCCCGACGGCCATACTTGGTTCCCGAACTGGACCGCGGTCGGCGTCCAGGGCGGCATTCCCGGCGCCAAGCCTTTCGCCCCCATCGAGCAATTCGGCGCGCGGGCAGACGATGGCGCCGACGACGGCCAGGCCCTCCAAGACGCCTGCGACGCGGCGGGCCGTGCCGGCGGGGGTGCCGTGCTGTTAGGGGAGGGCACCTACCATTTGGACCGCAAGGTGGTCATCACCCACAGCGGCGTGGTCATCCGCGGGGCGGGGCGCGATAAGACAAGGGTCGCCATCCGCTACAACGGAACGGATGACAACATAAAGGACGGGATAATCGTGTTCGCAGGGGGCGAAAGGGGCCCGGAGCGCCCCTTGGTGGCAGATGCCAAGCGCGGTGACACGACCCTGAGCTTGAACGACGTCACGGGCCTTGCGCCGGGCGACTGGCTGATGGTGGAGGCCCGCGGCACGCAGCGCTGGAGAACACTGATCGAAAGCCGCTGCCGGTTCACGCCGCGCATGGGGATGGTGCGAGTAGAGGGAATCCGCGGGAACACTGTGGCGATCAACCAGCCGCTGCGCATTGATTTCCCCGTCACGGACCAGTCGTACGCCTACAAGATGGCGCTCATCGAGCGCTGCGGCGTAGAGGACCTGTACTTCACGCAGGTGCAGAGGAAGCCCAGGATATGCACGGTGTTGTTCATACGCGGCGTCAATTGCTGGGCCCGGCGCGTGACCGTGGAATGGACCGGGCGCATGCCTGTGTACGGCTCCCATGTGAAGTGGATGGAGATACGGGACTGCGAGTTCAATAACGCGCACGACACGGGCGGCAGCGGGACCGCTTACGTGGGATGGCAGTATGGTTTCGACTGCCTGATGGACAACGTCACCACGCGCAACATGCGCCACGCGCCCAACCTGGACTGGGCGTGCAGCGGCAATGTGTTCCGCAACTCCACGTTTTACAGCAGCGATGCGCAGACTCACTCCGGCTGGTGCCACGAGAACCTATTTGAGAACTGCGTGATCGTGGACCCGATCGGCCACAGGCCCGAAGGCGGCCCTTACGGCCACGGGTTCTGGGCCACCCCGCCTTCGGACCGGAGCCACGGTCCGAACGGCCCACGCAACGTCTTCTACAACTGCGACTTCCAGAATGCAGCCCGGCACGGGGTGTTCGGGGACATGCGCAGGTACGGCCCCTGCGGGCTGGTGCTGGGCGGGATGAATGAAAACTGGCTTTTCTTCTACAACCGCATCCTGAGCCGCGGGCCGGGGATCCTTCTGCGGGGGGTCCAGTTCGACCACGTCATCAAGGGCAACGTGTTCGTGGTGGAAGATGACTTCCCCGCCGTCATCGTAGAAGACCCCGGCCGGAGCAGCGGGCTGGAGATGGTCGGCAACGTCATCTACGGCGGCAACGGCGCCCTCGTTGCGGGAGGCGGATGGGCTGTGGCAGTGAACCAAGAGAGCAGAGCGCTGGCGCCCGGCGATGGGGTGCCGCCCCGCCCCCAGCCCGAGGTTCCCTCGATTTACGAGTGGCAGCAGAGGACCTTGAAGCGATGAGCGTGGCGCGGGCCGCGGAGCAGGGGGCTCATTGCAGCATTTATGGCGTTTGATGGATATGCGGGGGATGGGCAGATGAGAAGCTACCTGAAGGGCCCGATTGTGGTGATGCTGATGTGCGCCTGCGGCCTTGCGACCGCGGAGGAGCTTTCGTTCTTGTAGGCGAACCCCGCTTTGAAGGCCACTCTGCTGCAATGGGAGCAAGAAGCGCCGCAGGAGGTGAAGGCGGAGATCCAGGTGCTGCGGACGGGCGGCGCCGTGGCGAAGGCTAACGCTGCAAATCGGCTGGGAAAGATGGGCGACAGGGCCAAGGGCGCGGCGCTGGCCCTCCTTGAGACATGCAGGGATACGTTAGGCGTGGGCGGGCTTACAGGGGGCCCCATTTCGCCAGCCGACGGGGCAGCCCAGGCTCTTGAGAACATCCCTGATGCGTCTGACGCCTTGGTGGGGGCGTTGAAAGATTCAGATACGCGCGTCCGTTGGGCCGCGGCCAAGGCGCTGGGCAACATTCAAGATGAGCGGGCCGTCGAGCATCTCGCGGTGGCCTTGACAGACACTGACTCCGGGGTGCGCGGTACGGCGCATGAGGGGCTATGGTGGAAAGGAACACACACCAACTGGGCCAGGACCGAGGGTGCCAAGCGCGCTGTCCCGACACTCGTGGCGGCCCTGGGGAATCGCGATCCGGGGATCCGCCGGCAGGCCGCGGCGGCACTCGGCGCGATCGGGGATGTACGAGCGGTGGAGCCGCTGATCGGGAGATTGGAGGATACGGACAAGATGGTGCGCTACTATGCCGCTGTGGCCTTGGGCCACATCAAGGATGCGCGTTCGGTGGAGCCACTCATAGCGGCGCTGAGCGGTGAAGAAACGGACGTGCGCTGGGCAGCGGCGTCGTCGCTGGGGGAGATTGCGGATGTGCGAGCTGTGCAAGCTCTGATAAGAGCACTACGGGATGCGGACGCTGGTCTGCGCCAGAATGCGGCGGGGGCGCTGGGGAGAATCAAGGACCCGGCGGCCGTCGAGCCACTCTTGGCGGCATTGCAGGATAAGGAGGGAATGGTGCGTTGTGTTGCTGCGTTGTCTCTCGGCGAACTCAGGGATGTTAGAGCGTTAGACCCGTTGATTGGCGCCCTGTCGGACCCATATGTAGAGTTGCGGTGGGCCGCGGCGCGGGCTTTGGGTGTGCTGGGCGATTTGAGGGGCGTAGAGCCGGTCGCGGCAGCCTTGAAAGACGAGAATCCGGATGTGCGCCGCTCGGCCGCCGAAGCGCTGGGAGAACTAAAGGCCGCGCGGGCTGTGGAACCCCTCTTAGCTGCGACAAAGGATAGAGACCCTTGGGTCCGCTATGCTGCGGCACGGGCTTTGGCTAAGATCGGAGACACACGGGGCGTGGCACTGCTTCTGGAGGCGTTGAGGAACCCGGACCCGGCATTGCGCGGAGTCACGGTGCAGGCGTTGGGCGAGATCGGCGATAAACGGGCGGTGGGGCCGCTGGTTGCAGCGTTGAGAGACGAATCGGACTTTGTGAGGAGGCAGGCGGCAGAGGCATTGGGGACAATGACTGGCGAGCGGTTCGAGAGTAACTACGAAGCCTGGCTGCGCTGGTGGGATAAACAGAAGGCAAGCCCTGAGGCCGGACAGAAGAAGTGAGGCGATGAGCAAGAATTGGCATGATGACATTTTCGGTCCTTACATGGGTCGGTGCTCGCGTGGGCGTCGAGGAGCTTAAGGAGCTTCAAAAGCAGTTCACCGAATCCAGGACAAGGGAAATCCTTGCGGACGCTAAGGAGACGCTGCGATGCCTGCAAGCAAAGCTGCCGAAGCCGTGAGCTTCATCGAACAGGCGTTGAAGGCTGCGGGCTTGAGCGATGCGCGAGTCATCCCCTTCGGCTCCCACGCGCTGGGCACCGCGACGCCCGACAGCGACGTGGACATCGCCATCGTCTCCGCCTCGTTTCGCGGCAAGGATGTATTCGAACGGGCCTTGCTGACGAAGGACGCGGAGGTGGGAGCAATGCGCAAATTCGCATTGCCTTTCGACATTGTCGCGTTGAGCCCGGAGGAATACGAGGGCGAGACCATGACGGCCTCATTCATCAAGGCCAGCGCCGGCCACCCCACCTGAGGCGCGCAAGCTCTGCGGTTAACCCCCTTCAGTCCTTGCTGTGGGCGAGGAGGAACTCGGACGAAGCCTTCGACCAGTTCGGCTTCTCTCCGCTGTGGCCTGCCAGGGGGTCCAAGGCCATCTGCTTCGGCCCGGGCAGGACGTTGTATGCAGCGTAGACGCTGGAGGAGGGGCACGTCAGGTCCGCAAAGCCGGTCGCCACGAGGACAGCCGCCTTGACCTGCCGCGCGAAGTTCACCACGTCGAAGTACCGCGCCACCTCAAGCTGCACCGGGTCCGGCTTGCCGTCCTTCGTATCCACGAACCTCGGCCAGCCCGCGTCTCTGCCGACCACCATTGCCGTCTGGTCGCACAGGGCGGGCACGGCGGCCGTGACGGCCGTCACGTGGGGGCTGAGCGCAGCGGTCACGATGGCCTCGCCGCCGCCCTGGCTGTCGCCGTAGACGATGAGGTGCTTGCGATCCCAGTCGGGCCGCGAGGCCAGGTACTCTGCCGCCCGATAGCAGGAAAGGTACATCCTCAGGAAATAGCACGTCTCCCGGTTGTCGCGGCCCTGGTGGGAGTAATCTCTGAGCGCACCTTGCTGGAGTTCCCTGTAGTACTCGGGGGGCCTCCCGTTTTCGATGGAGTGAGCATTGATATTGAGCGCGATAAAGCCCTGCTGCGCGCGGGCAATCACCCAGCGCGGATCGAGCGAGTAAACGCCAGACCATTGCTCGATGAGATAGGCGGGGAACGGGCCGTCGCCCTTCGGCTTGGCGAGCTGGCCGTACACCTTTGTGTTGTTGATGTTGTCCAGGGTGAGGCTGAACAGCTCGACGTTCGGGTCGCTTGACGCCATGGGCTCAAGCTTGGGGTTGGCGGGGATCTTATCGAGGCGCGCCTTTTGGTCCGCCCAGAAGGAATCAAAGTCGGACGGCGGGGGCATGGACGGAGTTATCTCCTGCGGGCTAAAAGCGGCGCCGGCAATGGTCTGGACTGACTTGCCGTCCGCGTCCCTGTAGGTGGCTCGTATCCAGAGGACGCACGGAAAGTCCCGTGTGGCGGCTATGCGCGCCTTTCCGTCCGTCAAGGTGATCCGGCTCTTCTCGGAGTGCCGGAAAGCATCTGTGGAAAGCTCGCAGTCGGCCTCCAGTTTGGCACCTGCAGGTGGAGCCGCTTGCTGAGCGGGTAACAACTCGATCAGGAAGGTGGCCGTTTCACCTTTCGCATAGACAGCTTCCGGCTTGTCCGTCTGAATCGCAATTCTGGCGGCTGCCTGAGCCGCCGCGGCCCCGCCTGCCAGCGCAGCCGTAGAGCAGCACGCCACCATCACAACCACGAACGCAAGCCCCGTCAGAGTTCTCACCATCTGAGCCTCCCAAAAGAAGCGAGTTGAAGTGACCGGGCTGGAGCAAAGCCCGCACCGCTGTCACTCGCAAAAGGCGCGGGTGCACCCGGCTCAATCAGTATCCCTTTGTAATCCCGCCGAGCAGGTCCGGGGACTTATAGCAGAAACCCGCGTGTTTCTCCACAGTAGGGCGAGGACACGGCCAGCCTGAACGACACGACGTTCGACGGCCCGACGGGCGTCTTCTTAGGCAATGGGGATGATACGCTGTTCCTGGGGTCTTCGGAGCCCATAACGGCCAACAGCTTCTTCGTCTCGTGCGGCGGCTTTGGCGACAACAGCCTGGACCGCGGACCCGACAACACGTTCGCCGTCTCACCGATCTTCATCAACTATTAGACCGGGACGTGAGCAGTTGAGGCGGGGCTGTCAGCGCCGTTGAAGCGGTGCACTCGTGCAAAGGGCCCGGGGGCGAGACGATTTCGCTCAAGCCGCAACGGTCCAGTCAGAGCCGGCCCAATCCTTCGCGCCAGCCCGAATGCCCGCATCGGGATTTCGGCCTGCTTCGATCCCACCATCGTGACTCACGATGGCACCACACATTGAACGCCCTCATCAGACCTGCTACCATGCCTATCTGCCGTGCCTTCTGACAAGTCATGGGAAGAATGGGGATTCGAAGGATATGAAGAAGACCGTGCAAAGGACAAAACGGGCCGGTGCGAACCGCGCCCTCGTGCTTGAGCGGCTCGAACCTCGTTTACTGCTGTCCGGGAACGTCCTCGCCTCAGTAGTCCGCGGCTCACTGGCCGTCACGGGAGACGCCCTGGGCAACGCGGTCGTCATAGATCAGGCGGGGCTGGCGGCGGGGCAGTTCCGCATCAGTTCGGGAGACGGCACTACAACGGTGAACGGCGGCGCGGAGCCCGTGGTGGTGTCCGGCGTGACGACGAACCTGCAGTTCATAATGGGGGACGGCGACGACACGGTGTGCCTTGACAGCGTGGCGGTGCCTAAGGGCGTGTCATTCGACGGCGGGACCGGTGACAACTCCCTGGCCATTGATCCGAGCACCATCGGCGGCGGCATAAGCATCAAGAATGCGGGCACGCACGCGAGCTTTTCGCTGTCGGGTTCAGAAGTGAACAAGAGCATCAAGGTGTCCAATGCGAGCGGCGGCTTCTCGGCCACGCTGGACTCGAGCACCACCCACAGCGGCATCGAGATCAAGAGCAAGGTTGGAGACGACAGCCTGTTGGTCCAGGGCTCGACAATCGGCGGAGGCGTCAAGGCCAGCAACGGAGCCGGCGCGACTTCCACTGTGGTCAACGCGAGCACCATACGTGGAGGCCTGACGCTCAAGGGCGGGGACGGGTTCGACGACGTCCATATCAGCGGTGCGTCCATCTCCGGTGGCGTGACAGTTGGCAACGGTGGCGGCGGCAGCTCAACGGTGATTGACCCGTCCACGATCGGCGGGGGCTTGGTGCTGCGCAACGGCGGTGGCTCCAATACGCTCTCGCTTGCGGGGGCGACCGTTGCGGGCAGCGTGCAGGTCTTCACAGGAGGAAACAGCACGATCGCCATTGACTCCAGCACCATCGGAGGAATCGTGGGGGTCCTGAGCACCGGGGGGTCCGACACTTTCTCGTTCGCGGATTCGACAGTTCACAGCAACATGACGATCCTGAACCAGGGGTCCAGCAGTTCGACGACGATCGAGGACGGCAGCAAGATAGATGGCGCCCTCAGCGTAGCCTGCTTTGCCGGCCACGCAACTTTTACCATGAGTGACTCGGACGTGGGCGGAAACGCCGTGATCTTGAGCGGAAGCGGCGGCAGCTCCATGACGTTCGACCCCAGCACGGTGGGCGGCCAGTTCTACATCTCCACTGGATCCGGCGTAGACGACATAGTTGTGAACGGCGTGACCGTGAGCGGGCCAACCACCATTCTCACAGGCGCCGGCAAGGACTCAGTCAAGGTAGGCGGCACATCAACGTTCACCGGCATCTTCCAGTTGGACACGGGCCTGGATGACGACAAGGCGGTCCTTAGCGATTCGACGTTCAAGGGCGGCATGTCGGTTCTGATGGGCGATGGAAATGACACCCTCCAGGTCGGGGTCCCCGAGGGGATCACGGCCTACGGCGTGGACACTTTCGACGGCGGCCTGGGGACGGACAGCTTGGACATGCTGCACCACGGCAACTGGTTCGCCTGGCAGCCGGCTCTGATCAACTTTGAGACCACCACGTGAGCGACGGTCTCTGGGATCGCAATGCCGACGCATCTCCTCAAGCGCCGGCTGGCCGGCAGCAACGTCCTTGCTGTTGGCGTGGCGACGGGGGTATATTGGCGCCTGGCCGTAGGTCCGCGGCGTGTATTCTGCAGTCGGGCTCGATGTCCGCTGTCGGAGTTTGCGGTATGCCGAACGTTCCGTCGGGCGCCCCTTCGGCTCTCGAAGAGCATGTGGAAGATCAGACCGCCGCACCACGGGGGCCGGCCCATGGCCCATAAAGTGATCCTCGTTATTGCTGCCTTCGTTCTCGTTCTGCTCATATTGCGCTTCATGTCGTGCTGACCCGCGCGGGCAGAATGCTCGGACGAAGTCCGCCGACAGGGGCTGAACTATGACGAATGAATCGCCCAAACGGAACCCCGGGCCTGACTTCGTGCTGAAGGTCGGCCGCTACATGAGGTCTGTGGCCCTCGTCTTGCTCGTGGTCTGCATCATCAGCACCATCGTCATCCTCGCGCGCTGGCGGCCGCTGAACTGGGGCCGCATCGAGAAGACAACCATCGAATTCCTCCGCCGCGAGAACCTCATGTTCCTCGTCACGGACCGCGTTGTTACTCGCGTGGACGTAGTGTCCAAAGAAGGAAGCATCTTCCTGGGCTGGCACGAGAGCATCCTCGTGGGGACCGTCAAGTTCCTGTGCGGCATTGACCTGCAGAAGCTGACCCCGGAGAACATCCGTGAGGAGGACGGCAAGCTGATCATCACCGTGCCCGACCCGGAGGTGCTCGACTTCGCCGTTGACCTGGGCTCGCTCGTCCTGTTCGAGAAGAAAAGCGGCCTGGTGGCCATCAAAGAGTACCTCGAAAACGAGGACACGAGGGGCAAGCTCCAGAAGCAACTGGAGGCCCGAGCGCGGCAGTTCGTCGCGGAAGAAGAGCTGCTGCCCAAGCGGGAGGCGCTGGTCAAGCGGCTGAATGACTGGGCGTCGCCGCTGCTGACCTCGCGGGTTAAAGTGGAGGTCGAGTTCCGCTGATGGAGCGCCCAATACCGGGCGGGCACAGGGCTTGGCGGGCGCCGCGGGCCCAGCGCTAGTGGGCTGTTAAGGCAACGACCTTGAGTTCTCAGCAGGTACCTGGGTAATACGGACATTGTCATTCCGAGTTCGCCGTACGGCGAACGAGGAATCTCGGGAATGGGACCGGCCCACGTTGTCGAGATCCCTCTGCCGCTCCGAGGCGGCCTCGGGATGACCCGGGACGCACCAATGCGAGTGCCTGCTGAACACAACCCTTTTCGTTTAACAGGCCGCTAGCCATGCCGTCGCGCTTCTTGAAGGAGGCTGCCGGATGTCAGTCTACGTCGTCACGGGCGGAGCGGGGTTTATTGGGTCTAACATCGTCCGCCGACTTCTGGACCTTGGGGAGGAGATCCGGGTCGTAGACGACCTGTCCACGGGGCGCAAGGACAACCTGGATTCTTTGCCCCGCGGCGTGTACTTCCACGAGGGCAGCATCTGCGACAGCGGCCTGCTGCATAAGGCCTTCGCGGGGGCCGATTTCGTCCTCCATCAGGCCGCCCGCCCGAGCGTGCAGAGGTCCGTCGAGAATCCTGCCGAGACGAACAGGGTCAACGTGGACGGAACATTGGCGGTTCTGACTGCAGCCCGGGACGCGGGAATCAGGCGCGTCGTTTACGCCTCCAGCAGCTCGGTTTACGGGGACCTGCCGGAGCTTCCGAAGCCCGAGAGCGCCATCCCCCGACCGAAGAGCCCCTACGCTGTCAGCAAGCTCGCCGGCGAGTATTACTGCCGCGTGTTCGGCGACGTTTTCCAACTGGAAACGGTCTCGCTTCGTTACTTCAACGTCTACGGCCCCCGTCAGGACCCCAGCAGCCAGTACGCCGCCGTCATCCCCATCTTCATCCGGTGTCTCTTAGAGGACAAGCCGCCGCGGGTCTTCGGAGACGGCGAGCAGTCGCGCGACTTTACGTACGTGGACGACGTCGTGGAGGCTAACCTGCTGGCGGCCGGCGCCCCGAATGCGGGCGGCGCCGTTCTGAACATCGGCTGCGGCGCGCGTCACACCCTGAACGAGCTGTTGCGCCACCTCCAAAGCCTGACGGGAAGGTCCGCGAGCCCCGAGTACGTCGCGAGCCGCGCAGGCGACGTGAGGGACTCGCAGGCGGACATCACGAGCGCCCGCGAAGTAATCGGCTACCAGCCTCGCGTCAGCTTCGAGGAGGGCCTGGGCCGGACCGTGGAGTGGTATCGGAGCGGCGCGCGCTGAAATGCTGCGATCACATCTCCGACAGCCGAGGCTGTCCGTTGCCCATCAGGCCTTGGTTCGCTGCCTGGGCTTGGCGATGATCTCGCGGATCTCCAGGTCAAAGAAGTTGTTCATGTGGGCAGCCTTGAGCACGATGGCCGCGTCGGCTCCGCCTCCGCTTCCGCCAACCGCGATTATCTCTCTGTCAGTGGGCACAAGCCCGGCATCGGCCGCCATCACGGCCACTTCCACGGCCACTTTGATCCCCTCGCCGAACCGTTTCAACGTCTGGGCGATGATCTCGACATGAGAGATGCCGCCAAACTTATTGGTGACCGACCGGCCCACGCCGCTGAGCGCGTGTGAGCAGATGAGAACCTTGATGCCCTTCTCCTCAAGCGCGCGACGCTGGTCCTCACTGAGGCCTTGCTGATCGCCGCCCCGGAAGCCCGCATGCTCTCCTACAGAGACCAGCGTTGCACCTGTATCCTTGAGCGCCTCCCAGAGTGCCAGCGCGGTCGCTCCGGTATTGGAAGCTACCACGACGTGCTCGATCCCCAGTTCGGCTCGACGCTCCCGGACGGCCTGCGCGACCGCCGCGGTGTTATCTCGTCCGGGCCGCTCGAAATAGACTATCCTCCCGACTGACATGGTCTATTCCTCCTCCCTTCCGTTGCCGCTGTCCGTGAGCGAACGGCAAGCCAGCGATTCCTTCGCCATTGTCGCTGACATGACTCGGCGCAGCAACTCAACGTGGACTTGATGGGCAGGTAAAGGTGGACGACGGCCAAGTTGGAGACGCCACGCATCCGCCCGCCGTGGCCGCCGCGGGGGGCGGACGCCGCAGGAGATGTCACTCCTCCGACAGCATAATCCAGCGAACGATGTCGCTTCTGCCTGTCTTCTCGTTCGCGACCACAAAGCCAAGGCCGTTGGGAGAATTCTGCGCAAGCTCCAGGATCTCTGTGCTGACCTCAAACCTGCCCCTTCCGGGCAGCAGGTATGCGGTCGCTCCGAATGCCTTGGTGAACACCGCGAGAGAGACAGCGAAGCAACCAGTTCCAGCAAGCGCATACTCCCCCCTGACGACGTATCGCTGCCCCAGGCTTACTTTGGCCGACGTGCCGTGTACTTCCCGGATCTGGAACTGAAGTGGAATCAGGTCGGGATGGACTCTGCACTCTTCCCCGGCGCAAAACGATCCTCTGACGCTGAACTTCAGAGGGCGGTAAGGTGCAAACCCGGCGCTTTCACCCATTGGTCTTCCCGGAGCCACGGAAGCCGGTTTGTGGCCTACGCTGTGTCTTGGGGTGGTCTTGTGGCTCCGCTTGTAGCGCCTGTCTGAGCCCAGCGTAAGCCTCCGCCCGCGCCGCATGAACGCGTCACGAACCAACGGGAAGCCCGCCCGCCTTCGGACCGTCCTGAGCCCGAACCCCTGCCAAAGAGTGCTGCAGTGCCTTCCCGTCTGTGCGCCTGCGCTCAGTCCTCCACCTCATAGAACTTCTTAAGCGCCGCCCTGCGCTCCTCTGTCAGCCTGTCGCCGAATGCCGTCACGACGGCCTCATAGCTGGCGCGCAGGGAAGTGCGAGGGTCACCGTTGGGATTGTGCAATTCGGCTTCACTGGCCCATAGCACGGCCGCGTCTGCGCACAGAACGTTTCGCCCATCTGGGTAGATGCCCCTGCGGCTGTAGACGATGATGACATCCCCCGGCACGGCCGCGGGGACAGCGCCGACGTACTCGTAGCTGTACCTGAAGCCCGCCGCGCCGCGCTGCACGGGCGCTTTATCCGCCGGATCAACGAACACCTCCGGTGATTTGAGGAAGCCCTTGTCGAGCAGCGGCTCCAGGTCGGGCGGGTACTCATCATTGTTGCCGGCACGGTACACGGCACGGTACATTGCGAGCGCAATGCCGATGTTATGCAGATTCGCCCTGCCTTCGGACTTGCCAGCTTCAGTTCGAGCCCGCGCGAGCGCCGGCATCAACATGGCGGCCATCATGGCCGGATAAGCGACCAGGGATGCCTGGCCAAACTGCTGCACGTCCAGGTCCTCGACTGCGGCAGTTATGCCAAGCCCCGTTCCCTCGCGGCCGAACGCGAGCACAAGCTTTGTACCGGACTTGGCCGCGGGATAGCTCTTGAGAAGAAGGCCGAGGTCCGCCCAGGCAAGTGCCGCAGCCCTGCCGTAGGCAGCGCTGAGTTGCAGCGATTTGCGCGCCGGTGCGGCATGCCAATCGAGGTGCCTCTTCACGGCCGCGGCGCTCCCGCCCAGGACCACGCGGTCAGACAGAACCTTGTAGAAGACGGGCGCCCCAGGGACCTGCGACATTGCGACGCCCTCATAAGTGGTCGCCGCGGGTTGTTGCCCCACCGCATACATGCTCAACTTACTTAGGGACGCCTCGAATCCCTTGGAGTCGCCCAGGCGCACGGCGGCCGTCCAGTCTGCACTTCTCATGAGGCCGTTGGGAGCCGCTTCCGGGAAGTAGATGATGCCCCCTGAGCCAACCTGTGCGAGAAGTTGGTCAAGAGAGAGCCCCAGGTTCTTCTCAATCTCGGCAAGGCGGGCCCGCATAGTGCGGTCGCCGGCGACGTCGTTCACCTGCAGTGCTGAGTCTCGGATGCTGCCGAAGAAAGCCTTGGCGTCCTTCCAGTTGACCATGAATGCCGCCGCCGCGTCCGCCGGAACGTCGGCATTGACCTCAAGCGGCCCTTCGGGGACGAGACGCAGAAGCCAGGCGTCTTCGCCCTGGAACTGAAGCAGGGCAGTCAGCCTCGCTGTGCGGTCGGGGCCCAGGCCCCAACCGGCCACAGCGGCGTGCTGCGCACGATCCAGTCCTGACGCCCTGCAGAAGGCGTCGAGTTCCGCCGCCCTCTCAAGAGGCATGGACTCACGTGCAGCCTGCAGCAGCGCCGGTACCGCCACAAAGGCCCAGACAGGCGCCTTCGCTATCTCCGGCGCCTTGCTGGCCGGCGCTCCAGCGGCAAGGCCCCTCGCCGCAGCGCCCGGTGGCGGGCCCGCTAAGACCGGCGCGGCGCCGGCGGCGGCCTTGAAGGCGGGATCGGAAGCAAGCGTCGCGTAGTCGCCCCGGGCCAACCGTGCGCAGACCTGCGGCGCCGAAATGATCAGGAACCCGTTCCGGGAGACGGCTGCCGCCCGCCCGCCGAACAGCGCTGAAGTCCCGTCAGGAGCTTTTGGAACGCCTTGCAGGAGCGCTGCCGGCCAGCGGTCCTCGTCAAACGAGAGGACCAGGAGCGGCGTGTTCTGCTCGACGGCGAATACCACACTTTCCAGGTGAGGAGCAGCGCTCTCAACATCCTTGGCCGGCAAGTTGAGCCCCTGGTCTGCGTACGCGAACGGGGACTCCATCGTCGGAGCGAATATCCCGGCCGCCGGAGGCAGCGCCGCCATGCTAAGAAGCTCCTGGGTGGCCGTCTTGCCCAGCTCCAGGTAGAGGACGGCATCCTGCGGAACAACGGAGGCCGGATCGGCGGCATGGACGCTCGCCGGCCGCAGGACACACAGGATCCCGAACAGAGCTGATACGAGCACGAAGCGTTTCATTGCGCAGCCTCCCCTCAAGCCATTATTGGGCTCCGATTGGTTACCGCTGGGGCGTAGAGTACCGGCGGGGAGCAGAAAAATCAATCCTTTATTGCGCACGCAGTGGCCCTCGACCGCGGGGCGGCGAATCAACATGGTCTACGAGAACTGTTGGAAGCAAGAGAGCCCGGGTCATGGAACCCGAGCTCTCATTCGTCTGACGGCCGGCCGAACCGGCCTACGCCTTCGCAGGGCAATGCGACCTGCACAAGCGGTCTCAGGCTATGGCCACCGGCTGGCAGAGGTTCTTCTTGTCCGCGGCAACCCGCACGCGCGCCCCACAGACGGCTATCGGGTGACGACGTTGCCTACAGAGATCACCTCAAAGTCCGAGCCCTTGACGCGTTTGAGCGTGTCGATCTCCTTGCTGGGCCATCGGGAATCGGCTGTCCCCGAGAGGAACCAGTTGCCCCCGTTGTCAGCGAGCATCATTCCGTACTTCTTCAGTGCCGTAAGTATCACCTGTGCGGAGGCGGGGAACGACGAGATATCGTAGGAAGCCTTCAGCCGCACCCGGAGCCCCATCGGCGGCAATGCAGGATCGGTCGCGCGGCTTGCAAAGTGACGGGCCGGATGGACGTAAGCGCGCCGCGTTCGCGTGGTCGTGAACCGAAGGGCGTGGCGGATCTCCTTCTGCTCCATCACCTCGTCATAGCGCACAAGGCCGGGAAAGACAGGCAGCCCTGCCGCATCTGTTGACGTCCAACCTGCCGGGCGCAGGTCGTTGGACGACAGGTCAAAGACGGCCCCAGCAGCGGCATGCCAGACGTCGTCTTTCTTCTGTGCGCCGATGAGCTCGTAGAGTTTCCAGTTGTCCCGATCAATCATGAGGATATGTCGTTCCTCGGGATCAGTAGGCGGATCGGCCGGGATGGGATAAGGGCCGCGGTCCGACTCGCTTGCGTACCTGAATTGCACCGGTACTGTCGGCTGATCGCCAGGGACGACGACGTAGGGAATCCCACACAAAGCTCCCTGCCAGATGAAGCCAAAGTCCGGATGGAGACGGGCAGTAGCCCCAATACTGGAGATATAGGCGTCGGAATTCGGGTCTACAGGTTCGTGCGAAATGTCAACGTTCCACGGGTTGTCGTCCGGAAAGGGACGGCGTCCACCCAGACTTGCATTTTGCCCCAGTTGGACCTCTGCAGGCCGGCTCGACGTCCGAGGAGAGTCGCCGGAACCGCGCGTCTGGACATCCTGGGCAGGGCCGCCCGCGAAGAGGCGGCTTCCCAGAACTACGACGACCGCAGCCAGAATCAACAAAGCCGCAAAAAGGACGCTCTTTCTTCTCATGCAGCACCTCCTTACGCTACGGTCCGGGGGAAAACGGCCCTGCACAACTTCTCGCGACGTAGGCGCGCTGCACTTGGGCGGTTGTCATACGTCCATTCCATACTCCGGGTTTGCGAGATAGCGCCGCGCCAGTGCATGTCGCGCTTTCGATCCCTTATCGTACACCTTGGGGCGCAGCCCGTCAAGCCTTTGGCGCGCCGAGCCATTTGCGTTGTGGGTCTGAGGGAGCACGTCTTCGGCGGGAAGTCTGCGGGGCGCGGTGCGACGGCCCATTTCCTCCGCCCCCTTCCACCATAGCGTCGGGCTTCACACATACGCCGTTATACAATACAACTGCCCAACTTTGTCCACTGTATACCTTCTGAATCCTGCCTGTTTCAGCAAACTATCAATCTGGTTCTTGGTATAGAAGAAAACGTCGCAGCCCTTTAGAGCGAGCCGAACCTTGCGCACTGGTGCACGCCATGTCCAAAACCGCGGCAGACTGATGATTATCCTATCTTGAACAACCTGCTGCATCTTGGTCAACACAGGCAGCGGCTTGCGGATGTAATCGAACAAGCCGATGCCGATGCAAACGTCGAACTTAGCATCTGGCTGGTACTGGAGGAGATCAGTCCGCAGGAACTGACAGCGCTCGTCGAGGTGCTCTTCAACGACGCGTTGGCGGGAGATTTCGAGCATCTTCTCAGAAATGTCGATGCCGACAACACGGTGTGCGCCCCGTCGGGCAAATCCCAATACATAGAGTCCTGTCCCGCAGCCCACATCGAGAAAACTACGCCCCTGGATCGGTGCGGCGCTCTGCATCGTGTAGTCGAATCGCGCGTACATATCCCAGCGAAACATCGCGTCCAGCCAGTTTTTGAACCTGCTCTTGCTGTGCGAGTAGATGGAATCGAACCCTTGGACTTCTTTATCCCAGTAGCCTTTTTGCCTGCCCAAGTCTTGACTCATAATCCTAAAAGCTCTTTAATTGGAGCAAATTCAAAATCCATCAGCAGTTGATTGAGTCGGCTTTCTGTCTTGTCCAGGTTAGAGTAATGTCGAAACGCTTTCGAACGCGGCAAGTTCACTCGCGGCTGCCCGGGATCCATCTCCCAGGGATGCAGATAGAAAATCACTGGGCGCCCCTGACGATTGCACTTCCGCATCAGGAACGCAGTCAGTAGATATGGGAACACTCTAAAGTACCCGCCGCCGCTGCACGGGATTCTTCTGCCCAGGATCTCCGCGCAACTCAAGGGCACTTCTATCAACGCGCCCCGTTGATGGATTGACAATGGTGCGTCAGGAATCCCGTAGTCAGGATGATAGCTGAGAGGAAAGATAGACGAGTCGTATTTGACGCCATGTTTCGCGAGAATGTCTAAGGCCCACAACGTTTTGTTAGTGATCGTGAACGACGGTGCGCGGTAGCCTAAAATCGGCTGGCTGGTGCACACGCTGGTCACGCCCAATGCTTTTTCCAGGTCTGCTTCGAACGACTGCGGCGACATCTCGGTGATTACGGTATGCGAGTAGCCATGCGTGGCGATCTCGTGCCCGTGCTGCTCGATTCCGCGCACCAGACTGGGGACGCGCTCGGCAATCCACCCAAGTACAAAGAACGTTGCCTTAGTGTTATGCTTTCTCAATATCTCAAGAACGCGCCGCGCGCTCGCCACGACGCGTAGTTCTTGCTTGTCCCAATCTTCCATTCTAATTCTGAGGTTGTACGCGCAGAACCAATCTTCTAAGTCAAATGAAAGGGCATTCTTACTCATATTCTTCTCTTGCGTGAAGAACCGCACCGCCGGCCAACAATGAGTAGACTGACCAGTATAAGGTTCCCGGCGCCGGGTTGCCAGCCTAATAGGCCAGCGAACCCAAGCGATAACCCGTCTAACCAGTCGGCCTCCAATGCTTTGTGCGTTTTCGCTTTGGACGGGGGTCTATGTTGATCAGCATAATACCCCGCCGGAGACCTCGGCGCTCGGGCTGGGCGGGCCCTTCGGGGCCCTGATTCAGCACCTAAACCTTCTTTGTGGGCTCGAACACAGCGCCCATTCTAACTACGCATCCAGCAATGTCAATGCTTCTCGCCTCCCCGCAGAGGGCTCATTCCGGCGTACGACGCGAAGGGCGCTGCTGACCATAAGGATGTTATTGAACAGAGAGCCGGAGATTCATGAGCGATGTAGTCATGTTTTATGTGCTGGAACTTAGCGAGGTTAGGACAAATTGGGTTCGTTTCGCAAAACGGCTTCTCCCGCCAGACTGAGAAAGCAACGCGAGACGGAATCAGGCATTACTTGTAGCAAGCAGAGGTCGGGAACGACGGATACCAACGAAGGCTGGATGTGCGAGAGAAGGACTGTATTTATAGCGTTTATTGTTTGACCTTGTGCTGCGGGCGGCTGGAGCAGGGAACCCTCGAACAGGGTTCTCGGGCCGGCAAGAAGCCGGCAGTATCCATATACTTTGCGGTATTCGCCGCCCACGACCTCCTCCTGCCGGGGATCGTACCTTTCCGTACCCGGCACGGCTGGAACGTGAAGCCTGTTCCTACTTTATGGCATCCAGGAGCGATTCCTCAGGGCCGGGGCGAGGAACAGAGACGGCTTCGCCGGCTGAGATGGCGGGTCCGGGCTCGGTCGCTCCGCCAGGCGGAGCGGGCACGGCGGCAGCCGGCACCTCGATGCCGACGGGGGGCTCCTCCCCTGCGGACAGGTGGACTGCTACGTCGGCCGCGACTGGAGGAAGCACGTTCTCGCCCAGGCGCATGCGCTGAAGGCGTTCGATCTCGTGAAGCAGCCGTATCATCTGGTTGGTGAGGCCCGTGTCGTACCGGGCGAAGGTGTTGACGCTGGTCTCAAAGTAGCTGTGCTTGAAGGTGGTGGCGTGCATATTGAGCCTTACCTTTGTGGCCCAGCGGTTCACGGCGAAATCGTCCATATCGCGTTCCCAGGTGAGAATGTGGTATTCGGCTTCGGCCCGTGCACAGCGCTGAAGGCGGAGGTAGGTGAGAGCCAGCTTTTCGACCAGCATGTCTTCCACCGGGCCGACGGGCTTGATGTGGCCTGCCAGCCGGTCGTAGATGGCATGGAGTTCCTCCTGGTCGTATTGGGTGAGGGCCGAAGCGAAGATGCCGTGTTTGCGGGCGTTGAGGCGGGTCAGGGCTGTGGCCTCGGGTGTTTTGACGCCGCCTTTCTTGGCGTTACCTGCGTTCGCGGTGATCTGTTTCTCGGTAGCCAACTTGGTGGCCTCCTTGTGAAAGTTAGAGCCTTTGGCCTGACGCTACGCGCGGCTGACGGTCTCAGAATCCAGGGCTGTTAGTCGAGGAAGCGCCATGTCAATCACTGCATCAGTATAGTCGCTCCATGTCGCGATGTCAAGGAAGGCCCCGGTTGAATCTTGTGTGAAATGCGGTAGTTCGCTGCAGTCCACGGTGAGGCGGAGGACCTTTCGGCCCGAAGCGCCGCCACCAACAACAGATCCACGGCGCAGTGCAACGACGGAGTTCGGCGGGCTATGAGCAAGCTCATTCAGCCTGGATCGCCCGGCCTTGGCGGCGCCAGCCCCGTGCGCAGCGGAGACGACAGGGCTGAATGTCGCATAGACGTAAGAAGGGGCTCAGACTGCCCTGGGTAGGCAGCGGTTCGCCGCCCGCGCCTCGCCCTGCACAGGTAGCTTCTGAGTCCGAACCGAGGACGGACCAAGATATAGCACCTCGCGAGTTGTCTGGGAATCTGAACACGGTGTCCAAAAAGCAGGACACGGCGTCATTGGAGCGCGGCTCCGCCATAAGCCCGAAGGAATGCGATACCCATGCTCCGACCGGCGCACGAAGACTTTCCACTGCTGCGGAACAATCGCTGCAGCTCGCGTCGGCCTCCAGAGGGAATCGGCCGAAACCTTGCTCACGGCTTGGCCTCCCCTGGCGCAGCGTTTGCTATTTCGCAAGCTGCCCCGATATCATTGTGCTGCCAAGGGAAGGAGCCGTCCCAGTGGACCTCATGCCCTGGCCAGACCGGGGAAGCCCTGTGGTCTGCCTTGGGCGCCGTCCGACCCATATCGGTGGGCGGGGACGGAGAAGGCGATAACAGCCGAATATTGGGAGGAGCGCGCCGGGCGACGTGAAGCATTAGCAGCAGGGCCCGCAGGCTCATCGGCTACCGACCGTCAGGGAGTTTTGCCGAAGGCCTGCGCCGCTACGTGGATTGGTTCACGGAGAAGCGGCTCTGAAAGCGCCCCTCATCCGCGGCCTCGAATCAGTTCAAGAGGTGCTCCCAATGCACGACAAGTCAACCGTGAAGCTCAAGGAGTGCCCGATCTGTGGGAGTGTCGCTCTTCGCGCCTTACCTGCCCCGGGCCAGTGGATAGGAAGGGAGGTTTTTGGCGATCTTGGTAGCCAGCTCGGCCTGTCCCGTTGCCGAAGGTGCGGTGTGCCGTTCGTTAACCCCCGGCCGTGTGACGAGTTGCTGAAGACGTTCTATGCCGGCGAGTCGTACGTCTGTCACAACGCCGACAGTTCATCATCGGGCGGAGCCGGAGCCGACGTCCTGTTGGACCGAATAGAGCAGCACCTGCCGATGGGCGCGCCGCACACCTTGCTGGACTATGGGTGCGGCGGTGGCGGTTTCTTGGCCAGAGCCGCAGCTCGCGGATGGATAGTGCAAGGGTTTGAGCCCGGCCGGCGCGGGTTACAGGTTTGCCGCCAACGCGGCCTGGCTGTGACGGACTCCTTGGATGAGCTGCCGTCTCATTCGTACGGCCTGATCACGCTTAACGCAGTCTTCGAGCACTTGCCGGATCACTCGGCGGCCCTCGGTGTCATACGCCGGTTGCTCGCCCCCGAAGGTCGGGCCTTCATAGCGGTACCTAACGTACGGTCACTGCGAGCAAGGCTCTCGTTCCCCATCTTGTCTCGGCACCTTCAGTTTGACGAGAGGTACCGTGCCTTCCCGATCCACTTAACCTACTTCGACGCCTCAACTCTCACGCGCTTGTTAGACCGTGAAAACTATCTCATTGAAGAGCGGTTCACTGTAGGCATGGGTATTGATCAGCTCATACTTCGGCCGTCGTCACACTCGAGATCGCTGAAAACCAATCTTCCTGTCCGGGCCCCGAAGCGCTGGCGAACGATACGCGCTTTCGGCAAGGCGGCCATCCTCAAGACTGGCCTTGGCGATACCCTCTGCGTCCTCTGCCGGCCGATGCCCGCAAGAAAATCGTAGCAGACGGCGTCCGAATGGCGAAGTCATGTGTGCTGGTCCTTCAGGTTACCGCGCAGGACCTCCACGCCGAGATGATCGCCATAACCGGCAAGCGCTGCCACTTCAAAGACCAGGCACTCGAACAGAGGGCTTGAAAACCAAGCAGCTACACGGTCTAATGTGAGCGAATTACCATACACAAACGGCAGGGTCGAAGGCTGGCATGGCGGCGCTCTGGGATGTAGGAAGTCTCGCATCCCATTGCAGTGTCTCCAAGCTCTGCCACATGAAGCCCGGCGTGTGCTTTTGCCAGATCGGGCTTCCCCGTGGGCTTCACGTCAATGGCTATCAGGCTGGCGCGAGTTTCCCGCCGTAGCAGCGAATCCGTTAATCGGCAAACCGCGCCAGTGGCTCGTGAATCCAGGCGGTATTCTATCGCTTCCAGCCGAGGCGCCGTCGCATCCTGCGCCTCGCATGGATAGCTGCCGATCCAGTGTCTGAGGAGAGCCAGCGCGTGTTTGTGATTGAGGTTGCGTTCTGGACGATGGTCGCAGTGTTGCTTTACGCGTACCTTGGCTATCCGTTGCTGATCTTCGTCTTGGCTTCGCTCGTCCAGACCAAGCGGGATTTTCAGTCTCTGTTTGCACGCCCCGAGCGAAGGGCTGAGTTGCCGGCTGCGGGCGACCTCCCCCGTGTCTCCATCATCACACCGGCGTACAACGAAGAGCGGGCCATGCCCGAGAAGCTGGCCAACTGCCTGGCGCTCGACTACCCACGCGAGAAGCTGGAGATCATCGTCGCGTCCGACGGTTCCACGGACGGAACCAACGGGATCGTCGAGTCCTTCGCCGAATCGGGCATCCTCCTTGCCGCTCATCAAATTCGGCGAGGGAAACCGTCCGTCATCAACGATACCGTCGAGCGGGCCGCTGGCGACATACTTGTGCTCACAGACGCCACGTCGATACTCGACCCCGACTCTGTCCGCATGGCCGTGCGCCATTTTCGTGACCCGGCCGTGGGAGCTGTCAGCGGCGAAGTGCGACTTGTGTCCCCGGACATCGGGTACAAAGGAGAGTCTCTTTACTGGCGTTATGAAGTGATGCTAAAGTTCCTTGAGAATCGTCTGGGCGTAGTGCTCGGTTCGAGCGGCTCTTTGTGTGCCGTCCGCAAATCGGCGTATCGTGCCATCCCGGCGGACTGCATCTGCGACGACCTCGTGATCACGCTCAACACAGTGATGGACGGGCACCGTGCTATCTACGACCCCGAGGTCCGTTCGACGGAAATGACCTCATCCAGCGTCGAGTTGGAACGCTTGAGGCGCATACGCATAGCCGCCGGGAACTTTCAGGCCCTCGGCCTCACCGTAAAACTCCTCAGTCCTCTCCGAGGGTGGGTGGCGCTCTGCTACCTCTCGCACAAGGTGCTCAAATGGACCAGCTGGGCGTTCATGGCAGCCGCATTCGTGGCGAACCTGATGCTCGTCTACAAGCCCCTGTACGTGACCCTGCTCGCGCTTCAGGTTGCCTTCTACGGTTCTGCGACCATCAAAGCAACGGGGGCCAGGCTCCCCGTGCTTGACCGCCTGGCAGGCGCCACCTACTACTTCGTCTCCATGCAGCTCGCCATGCTCCAGGGGTTCATTCGGCACCTCCGCGGGACACAACCTGTCGCATGGGATAGGCAACATCGCTGACGCGGTCGCCATTAGCCCCTCATGGTGCAACGACAGAACGGGAACGTCTGGAGCGCCTGGACCGTTGCATTCCGGCTATGGGCAAGCTCATTCAGCCTGAATCGTGGGGCGTTGGCGGCTGACGGGGCGCAGGCACCCAGGATGACTCGGCTATTCCTCTCCCAGGTATGGTGAGGAAGGAGGTCCTCCCGCGCGCTTGCTCCCTGCCGCAGGGCCGCGTCAGGATGCCGCCCGTCGGTTCAAGTGCTGACTCACGATCTCGCAGATACGTTCTACGCGGCCTTCCCAGGAGTGTGCCTCGGCAGCCCGTGACCGCCTGTCGCGCTCGGCGGGCGAGCACTCCGTCAAGGCATGCTCGCAGAGGGCTATGAACTCGGCGTGCGACCTTGCCACGTGCACGTCGGGGGCGTACCTGTGCGCCTCCGGGATGTCCGTGGTGACCACCGGCAGTCCGCCCGAAAGATACTCGAGCATCTTGAGCGGGTTGCAGTTGCGCGAGATGTCGTTGACGATAAAAGGCACGAGGCCCACGGAGAAGTGGCGTGTGTACGCAGCAAGTTCCTCGAATGCCTTCCGCCCGAGGTAATGGATGTTCGGCTGAGTCAAGAGCGCACTGAGATCGGTGGTGGCGCTGGGCATCCCAATCAGCACAACATGCCAATCCGGATGTGCGGCAGCGAGTTCGTTCAGCAGCGCGAAATCCACCCATTCGTCGGTCAGCAGACCATAGAACCCCAGGCGCGGCTCAGGCACGGTCTTTAGGTCTTCCGGCAGCGGCAGGTCCTCCGCGACGGCCTTGCGGAACAACCCCCACTCCACACCATGCGGGACATACCACGTCTCGCAGCCCTTCCGGCTGAGGCTGGAGTGCAGTTCCTGCGAGCAGGCAATGGCGCAGTCCACTCTTGAGAGCAGGCGCTTCTCCTCCCGGTCAAACCACCGCACGTCTAAGCCCGCGAAGCTGCGAAGGTCGTCAATGCAGTAGTAAAAGACCCCTTTCGGGCGGAGCGTCCAGATAACGTCGTTGAAGGTGGTGGTGAAGACGAAGACGATCGGGTCGCGCAACTGCAATCGGAACTGCAACCAGCGTGCGGAGGCCCCGATGAGCAGACCGTTAGCGCAACGGACCAGAGGATGGCCGCGGAAGAACGGAACAGCCAGCGGCGTAAACACGTAAGGCCCTTCCGGCACCCTTTTGGCTCCCCGGAAGAAGGCCGTCAGCTTGTGAAACACGCGCTTCAGGTCCCGCCGTGACGCCTTGACTGCCCGCAGGCCCACTGAGTTGATGAAGAGCACACGGTTCCGGCGTGCCAACTGGCACGCTAAGTGGTACTTGCTCGTCTTGAGCCCCGAGGCCCAGTCGTCGCCTGAGAAGATGATGACGTTTTCGCCTTGCATGGAACCTGTAGAAGCCATGAATCCAGATCTCCTCCGCAAACCGAGCCATGATGCCAGGCCAAACGGCGGCGCGGGATTACGTCTTGTCCTCTTGTCCAATCGCCTATCATGTGGGCGCGGCCGTGTCAACGCTCTTGAACGCGTGTTCTCACGATCCTCGCCGGCACGCCAACCGCCGTGGCCTCGTCGGGCACGTCTTTCACCACTACAGCGTTTGCGCCGATGCGGACATCGTTGCCGACTTTCACGCCGCCGATAACCTTTGCGCCGGAGCCAATGTAAACGTTGTCCCCCAGAACAGGCGATCTGCCTTTCTCCGCGCCGATGGTCACCCCGCCCTCGATGATGACGTTGCAGCCGCCTCTGACCGAGGTGTTGACGACCACACCCACGCTATGGAGGATGATGAGGCCGGGGCCGAACTCCGCCGATCGGCCGATAACGGCTCCCGTCAGAAAGGCGTTGAGTTTATAGACCACGGCGGCCAGTATGCCGAGACCGCAGCGTCTCGAAGCGCGCATCATCCGGTAAAGAACAGTGCACAAGCTGCCGTCGCTGAAGAGCATCCGCAGAGACAGCAAGTGACCTCCGTGGCCATAATACCAGATGCTCTTTGCGTGAAGGTCCGCCCGAAGGTCGCCCAGCACCCAAGGGCACCGACTGTCCGGGGCCTGGACGCGCTCGAACTTATCCGTAAGGCACCTCACGCCTGCAACGCCCCTTCGTTCCAAATCTCGCTGGCGACGACTGCGTACTGGGAATCTCCCAACATGGGCCTGCCAAGCAGGGGCGTGTGAATGTGCAAAGGATGTGCCAGCCGGACGTTACGCAGCCGGCTGTCGCTGCTGTTCCTGACACACCCCAGCAGGCCCGGGTGCCTGACACCCCTGGGCCACGGGATGGGGTCAATGACCGCCGCCTCGCAGAGCTCGGCCAACGCCTCGACTTGCTGGTGGTAGTAGGGGCCACGCGACGGCTCGTTGCGGTTGGGGAAGGTATCAGATATGACCAGGCACTTCATGGCTCAGGGAGCTCCGCGTCCCAGGCGCGCGGCGGCTTCGCGCAGGATCACGTCCACTATCCGCTCGGCCGCCTTGCCATCCCAGAGGGGGGGAACGCGCGCGCCCGCGCGGCCGCCGGCAAGCGCCTCAGCAAAAGCCGCACGTATCTTGCGCTCGTCCGTCCCCACGAGGTAGTTCGTGCCGAGGCTCACCGTAACCGGGCGCTCGGTATTGTCCCTCAGAGTGATACAGGGGATGCCGAGCGCAGTTGTCTCCTCCTGGATGCCGCCCGAGTCGGTAAGCACGACTCTCGCGCGGCGCATCAGGTCGAGGAACTCCATGTAGCCCAGCGGCGGCACGGCGATCAGGCCGTCCGCATCGTGCAGCGCATCGCAGCTTTCCACCCACTGGAGGTGGCCCTTCAGCCCCAAGTCACTCAAGCGCGCTGCCGTGCGCGGGTGAACGGGGAAGATGAGCATTAGCTCGGACGAGAGCTCCCTGAGCAGCGCGAGCAAGCGCGACAAGGTCGGACCATCGTCCACGTTCGACGGGCGATGGAGGGTGAGAAGCCCGTACGGCAGCGAGGGGGGCGCGGCCGCAGGGCTACGGTCCAGCCTTTTGACCGATTCCAGGAGCGTGTCTATCATGACATTGCCCACGAAATGGATCTTGGCTTCATCCACCCCTTCGTGGCGCAGGTTCTGGACGCCGCTCTCCTCGCTCACGAAGAGGAGGTCGGATAGGCGATCGGTGACGACGCGGTTGACCTCCTCCGGCATGGTGCGGTCGAAGCTGCGGAGGCCCGCCTCCACGTGGGCGAGCGGGATACCCATCTTCGCGGCTACGAGTGCGCAGGCGAGCGTGGAGTTGACGTCGCCAACGACCACGACCATGTCCGGCCGCGAGTTCATGCAGTAGTCCTCGAACGCCGTCATCACGGCGGCTGTCTGTTTCGCCTGCGTGCCGGACCGCACGTCCAGGTTTACTTCCGGCTCCCCGATTCCAAGGTCTTCGAAGAAGACGTCTGACAAGCGGGCGTCGTAATGCTGACCTGTGTGAACGAGATGCGGAACGAGGCGGACGCCGCCGCCCGCGTTGACGCTTTTGAGCGCCCGCATGATGGGCGCGATCTTGACGAAGTTCGGCCGCGCGCCGGCCACAAGGCAGACGTGGTAGTGCGACGCGGCCTCCACGGGCGCTTGCTGCCGTATCACGCTCATACAGGCTCCTCTATGCTGCCCTGCCGGGGAAGCCGCTCGGGGGCTCGTAATGCCGAAGAAGTTGAATCCTGCTGCGAATCCGTCACGCCTTCGTGCACCTCCCAAAGGCCGGTTCTCCAAAGTATCACCCAACGCCGGACGTAAGACACTTGCGCCGCCGGCCGTCTCAAGCCTGGACTGGGCTATCAGCCCTTACAACAGGCTTACGCACGCTTACGAATGAGCTTTTTCACTCGGTCCTTGAGCCGCAGCAAGGCCAGTCCGCGAACCAAGCCCCTCGAAATCTGCGCCATCGCCATGTGCGCGAGGGCGGGCGACATGTGCCGGAGTCGGCGCTCGCAGAAATAGACGTGCGCACACCTGCAACTCCTGTTCGAAAAGAACTTCTTATGGGACCCCTCTCCTGTCCCATAGTCCATAGCCCGGATTGTTCTCTCTTTACACCACTTCTCGATCATCAGCAACTGGAGAATGGTCCCGGGCGACCACTCGCTGTACTCCGGGTCGTAGCCCATGTTCTCTGCAACTAGTACCGTTTCCCGGGCAACGTAGCCGTTGAGGTACGCGACCGGCTTATCGCCATGGAAGAGTACATAGGCAAGGAGTGAGCCCTCCGCCGCCAGACGCTTCAGGTTCCGCCTGGACTCCTCTCCTTCCGGCAGGCCGCCGTCGAAGAGCCGCTCCTGGTACGTCTTCCGGGAAACCTGGCGGCCATGCTCATAGAACTCATCCACCTCTTCAGGATGCCTGTACTCGCGCCAGAGTATTGCGCCGTTCGAAAGGTCCGCGAACCTGCGGATCTCCCTCCGCAGCTCATGCCTCGTTTTCCTCGTGAACTTTCTCAGGTAATCGTCGAACGTGCCCTCCACATCGACGAAATAATGCTCATATTGCCACGGCACATAGCGGACACAATCCGCCACCAGAGACAGCAGGGGCAGGTCCTCGTCCACCATGCACGACGCTATGAGCGCAATCCCAACACCGGCATCGCGCATCTCTTCTCGAGGCGCACGCCGCGCCAGCTCGGGCCGTTTCTCACTAACACTCGCCGAGTACACAATCGCGTCTTTGCGCAGCGTGAGTAGACTGGCCTCGCCCAGCCTCAGGGTGAAGTTAATGACCCGTTTCTGCCAGCTCATCCTCAACCTCCGCCGGGGCGGCCACGGCGTTCCGCGCGGCCGAGCCCGATTTCCGTGCACTTGCCACAGTGAACGCCTGTCAGGTACCCAGCCAAGTAGAGAGCCTATCAGACAACTGCGAGCCAAGCCGTAAGAGCGAGTGATGCGCCTTGACCTTGATCTCAGGCGGAGAGACCGTGGGGATGTCGCGCATTGCCAGGCATTCGCTCACCGTGCGCGGGTGCATCTCAGGCCGGCTGCTTATAAAGCGGACCAGCTCGCGCAGGCGGCGGCAGTTCTTCCGTCTGGGGACCGTGGTTTCCCCCGCCCTGCGGAAGAACTCGTGAGGGTGAGTGAGCACCGTTGCGCAGAGGTACCCTGACTCCGCCATGCGCGACAGCGAATGGAACATCTCGCGCATCCCGACCGCACATATCTGCAAGTGACGATATCGCCCGTCCAGCATTGGAAATGGGCTCCGAAACGCGCTGATCGGAAGGTCAATGATTCCGCCACGCCTGGACAAGTCATTCCTCACAGGAAAGTGCTCATTGACGTGCGAACGTATGGTGCTCTTGCAGTCCAAGTCCCGATTCGACCCCAGCGGGAGATCCAATTGCTCCATGGCAGCCAGGGTGGCCTCGTTCGCCATAAGGTCGCCTGCACGGAACGCCTTGATCTCCGTCTGGGCGCAGTCTCGCAGAATGTCCAAGCCTGTGCTTATGAGCTGCCGCTGTTGCGCGCCGTCGTACGCCCACAAACGGTCCTCCTCAGTTTTCAGCCCCGGGATGGTCGCCACGTTGGAGTGAATGTGAAGCTGGATCTCATGCCCTGACTCCTTGATCAGAGAGCACACCTTGCGCAGGGGCCCACGCCCCCAGCGCGTGGCTCCAAGGGCTTCGACAAAGAACGTCGCTCGGACGTTGTGCTCGCCACACACCTTGACTATGTAATCCAGGCCTTTTCCATAGCCGTGAACGTCGAGGGCATAGTCCCCGGTGTACGTTTCCACGTCAACTGTCAGAAACACGTTCATTCGCGGTGCCTCATGCCCGGGTTTCAGACGGTTCGCGCGGCTGGCCTTCCCGGCCACTGCCGCCTTCCGGACTATGCACCTTCCTGTAGAGGGCAATGCACTTTCGGACCATGCGCTCAAGCAAGAAGCGCCCGATGACGCATGTACGTGCCGCGAGGTCCGTGGCCCGAAAGGCTTCGGCCATGCCGAGCACATGCACCTGCTCGACCCGGTCGCCGGCCCTGCGATGGTGAAACAGGATGTGCATGTTACCTCGTCCCCTCCACACGACCGGCGGCCGAGCCCTCGACGGCGCCCAGCAGGATGGCGTGCAGCTTCGCGGCGTTAGCCTCCCACGACATGACTTCCACCCGGCGCCGCATGGCTGCACGGTCCCATCTCTTCTTCAGGGCGCGGATCATCGCTGCGCCCAGCGCCTCGGGGCGCTCCGGCTCGACCACGATGCCGCAGGTGTCATCTATCAGGTCCGGCACGGCCCCGACGCGGCTCGCAACGACCGGTGTGCCGCAAGAGAGCGCCTCCAATACCACGTTCGGGCAGCCTTCGTTTCGGCTGGGGAGCACGAGCACGTCGGCTGCGTTCATGTACAGCGCGACCTGCTCGCGCGAAACGTGTCCGAGCAGCCGGATTGCTTCGCGCAAGCCTATTCGGTCCCGGCGGCGCTCAATCCGCCGACGCATCGGCCCGGCGCCGGCGAAGAGAAGCCGTGCGCCGTCAGGCAGTGTGCCCATGCCCGTGATAGCCTCAAAGGCGGCGACCAGGACGTCCACCCCCTTCACCGGCAGCAGGTGGCCGACGCAAAGGAACACGGGGCCGTCCACAGGCAGGCCGAGGCGCGCGCGGGCTTCGGCTCTCGGCATCGTCGGGAAACGGCCGGCATCCACGCCGTTCAGAACAACGTGCACTCTGGCCGGCTCCGCGCCGAGTTCGACCGCGATCTTAGCCAAGTTCCCGCTCACGGCCACCACCGCCGCCGCTCCCTGAAGGGCTGCGCCGCTCAGCTCGCGGCGCGCCCCGCTCGGCGGGAGCGAGTGGAGGTCACTGCCGCGCACCTTGACGACATAAGGGACACCCGTCTCCTCGGCGAGGACGCGCGCCGCGTACCCGTGCGGGTAGGCAAAGGTAGCGAAGATGACGTCAAAGGTCACTCCGGCATCACCCTTGAGGGTCCGCCGGGCCGCCGAAAGAACGCCGCTCCAGTTCGACCCGCGCGCAACCATCGGCAAGTAGAGGAACAAGGGATGGCGGATGGCGACCCCGTCCAGGCACGCGTCAGGCTTGCCTAAGAGGCCGGCGAGCCGCACGTTCCCAAGCAGGCGCGGCCAGGCGAGGGGCTCGACGGCCGTCACCTTGCAGAGGCGCGCCAGGCACTCAGCCTGGCGGCGGTGATAAGGGCCGCGCCACGGCTCGAGCCTGTTCGGGAAGTCGTCACTCAGGATCAGGCAGCGCATGTCGCCATCTGGCTCCTCACTCAGGCCACCCGCGCGCGACCAGCCATCGCGTGCGCGCCTTCTGTTCGGGCTCCGTCCACGTGCTCACGACCTCCCCGACGCGGCAGCTTGCTCGCGTTCCGCCATCACGTCGGACTTTGTAACGCGCAGCTTCCCGCCCTCGGTCAGCGGAATGTCGTCCACGAGTTCCACCGACAACGGCGTCTGCGGGCCGAGCTTCGCCGCGACGTGCTCGCGGATAACCTCCAGCGACTCGCGCTCGAACCCCGCCATCGGCTCGATGAGCACGCGCACAGCGTAGGTCCTGTCCTGGACCACCTGGAAGCGTCGCACGCCCGCGAAATCTTTGAGCAGGTAGACAAAGAACTCTCCCGGCGCATGCCGCCCGTCCGGCGTCGGAATGACGTCCAGAATGCGTCCTTCCACTCGTGCCAGGAGCGGCAGGCCCCGGCCGCATCCGCATCTGCCGCCGGCGGCCACGGCCATGTCGTTACTGCTGTAGCGGATGAGCGGCATGCCGTAGTTGTTCAGGTCGGTAGCGACCACCTCACCAGGCTCGCCGGGGGCGGCCAGCCGCCCGTCTTTGAGGATTTCAACGTAGATGTTGTCTGCGTTGAGGTGCAGGCCGCAATGGTGGTCGCACTCGGCGGCCATGTTCATCATCTCCCGGCAGCCGTAACGGTCGAAGACGCCCGTGTCGAATGCAGCGGCAATGGCCGTGCGCTGGTGGTCGTAGAGGCGTTCGGCGCTTGCGATGGCGCCGGCCGGGCGCCAGAGCTTCAGGCCGCGGTCAAGGCAGAAGCGCGCGAACTCGTAAAGAGCGTTCGTATAGCCCACCACCACGGCCGGCCGGAACTTGTTGTACTCGGCAGCGTACCCCTCCAAGACACGGTCGGTGAAAGCGAACGAGCTCACGATCCGCCTGTTGAGGAGCCTCTCGTGAAGCCGCCTCTTGAGCTTCCTCAAGCGAGGCTCAGGCATGAGCGGCAAGCCCCAGATGTAGAACTGCCGGCGCCCCCAGTCCCAGCCGGCCCAGCGGTCGGCGCGCGCGGCCGCGGCCACGCGCCATTCGTAGGAGTCGTGGCTGTATGCAAACCGCAGCGGTTCTCCAGTGGAACCTGCCGTGCCGGTCCAGTAGAGCTCCCGTGGAGAGACGCCCTCCGCCATGAGCGCCCGGCCGTTCTGACGGACGTCGTCCCTGGTGAGCATGGGCAGGCGCAAGAGGTCGTCCGGCGAGTTGACAGCCCGGGCGGAGAGCCCTGCCGCGCGCATCCTGTCGCGGTAGAAGGGCACCCGCTCCTCGGCGTGACGCAGCAGCTCCAGCAGCTTCTTCCACTGTATTTCTTGCACCTCCTCTGGAGAAAGCCATTGCTGCTCCTCCAGGCGGCGCAGGTATTTCAGCGTGTTCCGCCGGCGAAGCCCGCTCTCATACAGCGGGAAGGCGACGTTCTTGAACAACCATGCATACATGGTGATGCCTCACTTGGGCACGCCAGAGCGCCCAGCAGGAGCCTCTCGGCTCGGACGCGCCACCTTTGCGTCAGCCTCCCGGCGGCGCACGGGAAGGGCGACCTCAGCCAACGTCATGTAATGGTCCGACCAACGCGTGCCAACAGCACGGGCGTCGTACACTCGTGCATCTTGAGGCACGAAGATCATGTCAACGCGCATCACAGGCAGCTTGCTGGGGACAGTCTTGCCCCAACCGTAGCCGTTGTCAGCGAAACAATCCTTGAGGCCGACCGTAGCCCTGCGCAGGTCGGCATAATAGGGCGGCAGGTTGAAGTCTCCGGCCAGGATGAGGGGGCCTTCGCGCGCATACAGTTCGAGCGTGGCGCGCAGTTCCCCAAGCTCCTGCGCCGCACGCGCTATGGCTCGCTGGATGCCGAACCACGTCCACCCGCGGACGACCTGTGTCCTGAGCTCCAGATGGGACAAGTGCACGTTGACGCACGTAATCGCCCGATCGGGCAATACCTGTACTCGAAATACCGAACAGGTCCAGGGTGGGAGGCGGCCCCCAGGCAGCCGAGCTACTGGGAAACGGGTCAGAATGGCGGCATCAGGGTCTTGGTAGAATCCTCGGAGATAGGGGGACTTCATGACGGCGGTCCTTATCCTCCCGGGGGAACTCTCTTGCATCAAAACGATGTCGGGCTGCAGGCCGGCAAGCTGTTCCACGATCTGGTCAGCGCCCATTACGCCGTTCAGGATGTTCCAGGTGACGATCCGGAGAGGGATGCGCAAGGGCCCGCCCTCCGCGCCATCAACTTCCCGGTTCTTCGGGAATTCCGCCTTTGCGGCGCGGAATGCCTCTCTCTGGCGCCCTCCCCACGGCTTGAGACATTGAACCACTTCCTCAGTCATCACTAAGCCGATGCCCCATAGGATGCAGCCACACAGAAACCAGCGCAGCTTCACGCTGACGATGCCAGGCAAGAGGAACGGCGCAAGCATGCCGAACCAAAGGAACGCTGGCCGCACCGTGAAATAGTAAACGGGAACGTTCACAAACGGCCATCGGTAGAGCATGACAAGGAGCACCACGCCCACGCAGGCTCCGATAAAGGGCACTGCAAGCAGACGGCAAAACCATGACTGCTTTCTCAGCAAAAGGGATGCCTTCCTAATCCCGCCGCGCATCTTTGAGGCACTCCGGCTCCTGTCGCCTGCCAACTCACGCGCCGGATGTCTTGCGGGAGCCATCACTCCCTGAACACCGATCATCTGTCGCTGAAGCACAACAACCGTCTGTCCGTACAGTCAGTTCGTGTCCTGCTCCCCTTGTTCTGCTCGGAGTCTCCGATCACGGACTTCATCGTAGAGAGCCAGGTAGTCGTGCACCATCCGATCGAGAGAAAACAGCTCAACCACACGCTGTCGAGCCGAGCGCCCCATGGCGTGCGCCGCTCGGGCGTTGCCCAAGTGTTCAAGAATGCCCGCAGCTAATGCACTGGGGTCGCGCGGCGGGACAAGGCGGCCGGTCTGCCCGTCCACGACGATCTCGGGATTGCCGCCCACCTTCGTGGCAACGACCGGCAGTGCGCATGCACAGGCTTCCAACATGGTCAGCGAAATCCCTTCGGTATATGACGGTTGCACGTAGACGTCCAACAGCGGATAGATTGAGCACACATCGCTCCGATTCCCAAGGAAATGGACGCGGGCTGCGATCCCCAGACTCGCCGCCTGGTTCTCGAAGGAGGCCCTGTCCGCTCCGTCGCCGACGATGACGAGGCCGGCCTCCGGAGCGCGCTGCAGCACAATGCGGAATGCCTCCAAGAGCGTGCCGACGCCTTTGTAGCCCACAAGCCGACCGACGGTGCCCAACAACGGCGTCCCCGTCACGCCGGGGATGCGCTGCCGCGCCTTCTCGCAGTCTCCGTCCATCGGCCGGAAACGGTCGGTGTCTACGCCGTTGAGGATCAGACGCACCCGCTCCGGCGCGAAGCCGTAAGTCGCCAAGAGCCCGTCGCGCACGTCAGGCGAGACTGCCACAAGCACATCCGCGAGGCGGTAGAATCCCGCGGCCAGATGGCGGCTGCCCAGGCACCGGGGCCACTCCGAGCCGTGCTTTGTGGCAATGACCACGGGCACTCTCGCTAAGCGCGCTCCCAGGCCGGCACGGACCTGACAGAGGAAGTTGTGAAGATGGACGACGTCAGGCTGCTCATGGCGGAAGAAGCGGACCAACTCATGGATCATGGCGAGCCTGCCATGACGCTTCCGGTCCCGAAGTACAGTGCAACGAACAGATTGATACTGCGGCCGGTCTTCCAGACCGTCGCCGGGCAGCAAGGCACACACGCTCGCGCTGACGCCCGCATGGCTCTGCATGCGTGCGCAGGCATCAAGCACGAGCGTCTCCAGGCCGCCTGTCTGGAGCGCCCGGATCACATGGATGACCCTCAAGGGTCCTGCCATATCTCCTTCCTCGCCTTCCGAGCGGCCTCGCCCGCTGCTGCCCGCGGGGCTTGTCGCGGCCTACGGCGGAAACGTCACAGTCCATCTCGGGTGTTCCCTGCAGTACTCCACGACCTCATGGGTGAACCTGCCGAAGAAAGGATGGCCTGCGTACTGGGGGAACTGTATGGTCTGGTTTTTCAGGTTGACCTCGATAGCCCGCCACTGACCCGCCTCATCCAGGCAGAAATCAAAGCTGACCACTCGGGTCAGATAGACGCAGTCCGCCGCGCGTCGCGCAATCTGCCTGAGTTCCTCGAACCGGGGCACGACTTCTCGGACGCTGAAGTCCAAGCCCGAATCCGGATGACGGTCGAAGCGCAGCCCGTGCGTATCCACGGCGTAATGGTTCAGCCGTCCGTCCTCGTGGACGTAGCGCACGATGCCTCCCTGAGTCAGGTTGTCCAAAGAGCCTCCTACGCCCATTCTGAGAGCGGCGTTGAGGAAGTGCACCTGGTTGTCCACGACCGATCTGTAAAGGCACACGCGCAGCGTATTCAGGCCGTGGCTATTGAACCTGCTGAAGAAAGGATGCTGCCTGATCTTGCGCTGGACGACGAAGTTGCGCTGCGCGGCCATGCGTTCCCGCAAGGCCTCCGGGCTGTCGGGGAAGCATACCCCTCTGCCCCCGGAGCCCATGCTGGGCTTGAAGACCACAGGGTAGTCCATCCCCCGGAGAAGGGCATCCACTTCGGCGCCGTCCACAGGCTCGTAATCGCCCGTGTAAAAGGTCCCGTCTATGTTGTGCAGGAACACCTGGGGGAAGAGGCCGCCGGGGAACCACCGGTTTGAGAAGCTCTTGTTCGCCAGGAAGTTGCAGAAGTCGTACCGGTTCAGGACAGACTCAAGTTCGGACTGCCAGATTTCCTCGGGGATCATGTGGGGATCGGCCACGCCGGAGATGTTGTAGCAGATGCGCAGGGTATCAAGGCTCACGTCCGGGCGCAATGGGCGCCATAGTCGCAGATGCTCCTTCTCCGAGGACTTGGGACAGGGCTTCGCGTACTCAGGCCGCAACGCAAAGACGTCGCGGTGCCACTTGTCCCACTCACGGCGGGTGAGGTACCGCACCCTCTTGCGCAGCACGAAGGTCTTGATCTTGGCACCCAGGGCGTGGATCATTGAGCGCTCCCATCAGTCCCCCAGGCTCGCAAGGCGGCGTAAGGGTCCTCTAAGAAATCCAGAACTGTTGCGAACGTGGACAACCCCAGCACGCCCATGCACGCTGGGACATCTCGCGTCAACACATCGTCAACCGCATCCCGGACCCGCCCCGGATCCAGGTATTGGCTGATCCGTTCGCTGCTCTGGAAGACATGGTCAATCACGGGCTTTGAGTCCGTGTTCCAGCGCTTCGCGATGCGCAGGACGAGGTGGCCCATGAAGCGCTTGTACTTGGCAATGAGGAAACACTGGAACCTGGTGGACGGCAACGTTGGGAGCCCCTTGACGTTCGGGACGGCGGCAAGCGAGGGGAAATGCCTGCTCAGCATGGTCCGGTATGCGAGTTGCTGTTCAAGCGCCGAGTAAGGCACCGTGCACATGAAGTCCACAAAGTCCCGGTCATACAAGGGGACCTGCACGCGGGTAAACTGCTCGAAATACGCCAGTTGGTAGCTGATGTAGCGCCGACGGCTGAGCAACAGGTCCCAGTTGCAGCATTTCTGGAAGAAGGAACCCGGATGGCTCAGGAAGAAGCGCTTGTTTTCTTCGACGGCCTCGTCAACCAAGTCGCCGGGCACTTGCGGCGCCAGCAGCCTGCGGACCTGCTCGGGTTCGAAGCGATACTCGTTGGCACACTGGTGGAACCCGACGTCGGCCTGCTCCTGAGGCGTCGAGAAGGAAGCGGGCGATATCTGGAAGGCGCCTGTCAGCTCACCGCCCAGGTGCCCGGACACGACGGGAAGGCCGGCCTCCCCGGACTGCTCCAGCAACGAGAACATGCGCCCCGTGTGGATGTCGTACATGCCCCCGCCTACTGCCACGCACCTCTCCCTGTACCGGGCAAGGAAGCCGTAGTCCAGGGGCACCATGTTATGAGGGACGCCCGTCTGCCGAGCCAGCTTCCGGGCGTATCGCGCATCCTCGCCGAACAGGCCGTAATGGCGTTGAGTGACCGCGTGGATCCTTGCACGCCTCTTCAGAAGAAGCCCCAACATCGAGCGGGAGTCGAACCCGCCCGAAAGCGGCAGAAGCACCCTCGACCGCTCGGGCACACGACGGCGGATGCTCTGTGACAACAGGGCGTGCATCTGGTCCGCGATGTCCTCAACCGGCGATCCCCAATGCTCGTCGGAGAACCTGAGGCCCCGCACGGGCCGGGCGGCGACCTGCCCTCCCGAGACCGTTACTACGCCGCCGGGCGGCAGGACCGAGACGTCTCTGAACAGGGTGCGATTCGCTTGCTGGTAGCTTAGCAGCAGCAGGTCCACCAGCCCCCTGGGGTCCACTTCCCTCCGGAACTCCGGATCGCACACAAGTGCCCACACGTTCGATGAGAAGTAGAAGTCCCTTCCGTTGTGCCACAAAAAGAGGGGCTTCAGGCCCAGCACGTCGTTGGCCAAGTGCAGGGCGTTGCGCACCGGGTCCCAGACCACTGCCACGTAGCGGCCGTTCAGCCCCGCCAGGCTCTTAGCCCCTTCCTTGCGGTAGGCGCGTAGAAGCGCGGCGGCGACTTCCGAGTCCGTGCGGGGTTCCCCGTGTTCCGCATCCGCCAGTTGGTCCCTGACGATGAAACCGGCGAACGCGAGCACGACACCGTCCTCGCCGGACGTCAAAGGGCTGCCGGGAGAGTCCGGCTCGTTGGACCCCAGAAAGAGAAACGGCGGCCGGCGGACCTCCACCGTATCCTTGCCGGGCGCCAGGCGGATCCAGTCGTTCATCCATCGGAACCCAGGGCCGGCGTCGTCCCGGCTCTCTGTGAGACAGCCTATGAGACCGTGCATAGGTTGGACCTCAGCCGCTTTCGGGCTGCCTCCTTCATTCGAGCTTGCGGATAACCTTCGCCGGCACGCCCGCCGCGAGGCATCCGGCCGGCACGTCCTCCGTGACGGTTGAGGGTGCCTGGACGACGGGCGCCGGCCACGGCTCAAGTACGGGCCGCTCTAACCTCTGCGGAACTTGGCTGTTCGGAGCTTCAGAAAGGCCTCTTTCAGGGCTCCCTGGGCCAGCCCCCGGCCAGAGGACTGTTGCAGCATGGGAACGGACCACGTGTCATTTCCTTCCAGAATGAAAGGCCCCGCCTTTGAGAGAGCGATATCCCAGCCTATCGCCCGGACGAACGAGAAAGCGCGCGCGGCCTGCTTCGCCAGGTCGAGGACCTCATCCCAAAATGGCAGTCGGAAGCCGACGAACTCGCGCGTGCCGCCAAGGGGAGCCCGGAACCGCCGCGGCGGCAAGGTTCTATAGAGAACGCCTTCCCCGAGCACGCCAGTTCCCAGATCCACGGATACGGCCATGCCTCCTTGGGCGAGGTTGTCAACGCCGCGATCCAGATTGGGAAGCTTAAATGTAGCGGCCACGATCTCCACGTTTCCTGCCATGTTCAACAGGGTCAATACCCGTACGGAGCAAACAGTTTCGGTCGCAAAGCTCGACAGGCTTTCGTGGCGACGCAGTCTCTCCTGCAACAGAAAGGTCGCCGGCGGCTCGGGCCTGATCGGATATGCCCGCCGCAGGTTCTTTGCATCCGTCATGAACTCAACCAGTCCATCCCACGAGTACTTGACTCCGTTGGGTGCCTCCAAGAGTTCGCCGTTCCTTGTCAGCGGAAGGACCAGGTGGCCTTCGCCGCTCTCTATGGGCTTGAGGACAAACTCCGCAACTGGGCCGACAGTGGCCCACCTACGTAAGTCGTCCGCGCTCCTCAGCGGCGCACCGCTTTCAGTCCGACCGCAGACAGGGTCGAACACGCCATAGAGTCGAGGCACCGGCAGGCCCCACCCCCAAAGCAGGCGATGAGCGACGAGCTTGTTGGCGAGCAACACTCGGTATCGCTGCGGGGCGAGAGCGTCCCAGTAACTTGGCGCGCGTTCCTCGCTGAGGAAGGCCTTCTTGTGATTCCACGATACCAGGGAATCTTCCAGGCCATAAAGATAGTACTCGCCGGGATGCAATCCATTGAGCAGGTAGAGGGCAGCCTGCTCACAGAGGCGCCGGATTACGCCCAGCCGCCGCTGCTTGGGCACCGCTCCGCGGTATCTGACCAGCCGCAGAACCCGGCCGGGTCCCCTCTTCGGAATGAAGGGCCTGGTCCACTTTCTCAAACGCTGGTGCTCAACGGCCATGGGCAGCCCCCAGTGGAACTTCGCGGCGCTGGAATGTGCCGCCTGGAACCATTCCCCGGTCAGGTAGGGGGCCAGGGCGAAAAGTTGAAAGCACACCATGTTGTGTTTGCATGGCTTGTACCTCTGCGGGCCCGGAGAGGGACCTCCTTCATTAGAGCTTGCGGATAACCCTCGCCGGCATGCCCGCCGCAAGGCACCCGGGCGGTACGTCCTTCGCGACGGCCAACTGAGCTGCCACCTCCGGCCTATTTCAACTCGCCTCTTTCGTACGCACGCAGGTACACAGCGACAGGCGTGCCGAAATCACACTTGGCGATCATTCGCTGGGCCGCGGCGTTGTCATTCGACGTGTCAATGTAGAAGACCGAGTGCCCGTTCTCCATCAGGGAGTTAACGGCCTTCTTCAGCGCGTACGTAGCCAGCCCTCTCCCGCGGAATTCGGGATCGGTGATTGTTGGGCCGATGACCACTTCGCCCTGGCCGACCCAATAATAGCGGCACCACGATTTCATTGCCCAACCAAAGCTGGCGATCCGGTCGTGATGGGTGACGCAGTAAAATGCCCGCCGTCCAGAAAGGAGCTTGGCAAACATCTTTGGCAGCCCTGCCGTGCCGAAACTGCCCCGCACGGGGCCGAGTATCGAGAGCAGCGCCGCGGGGCGGTCGGCATAGTGGTAGGTGAATTCCGGGATGTCCTGTACCACAAAGGGACTGCTGCGACGCTGGCGATACACCAACTGGTACCAAATACTGCCGGGGATCATAAGGTTGACGGGGACGTAGGGCTCATCCGTTGACGGCGGCATCTCTCGCTCCTTCACTGATCTACCCGAGCACCCAGTGGACGCGGTGCGGCCTGAAATCGAACTTGGCCTTGAAGCGCCGCAATGTCTCGCCCGCGCCGAAAAATGTGTCATACATATAGAATCTTACCTTCGCGTACTCGTCGTACAGGGTGTTGGCAATGCCTACGATTAGCATGGGCACGATCCCGTCCTGCTGGTGGTCCGAGTGGCCCAGGATCGTGTTAATCGTGCATACCTCGCCGGCGACCATGCACCCGGCATAGGCCAGAAGCCTGTTTTCGCGCAGCACGCCGAAATACGGGTAATCGTGGGTCTTGTTTCGAGAGGGAGGATCGGTGCACGCGGCCACATCCGTCACGACATACAGCCTGCCCTGGCGCATATACGTCGAGTTGTGAATTGCGCGGATGTCCTCCAGATAATGGTTGTAATCTAACCGCTGAAACTGATGGCCGAGTCGCGTCGCCTTCTTCACGTTTCGACGACCAGCCGGCTCGACCCGCTTGCAGTACTCTTCGAACGTGGGCGGGAGCGTGCAAAGCGCAATACCGTATTCATAGCGCCGAACAAGGGGGAACTTGGGATGCGGGCGCTGCGTGTCCTGGTAGAACTCGGCGACAACTCGCGAATAGAACGGATCGTTGTCGGCTGTCTGAGCGTGCATGAGGTTGATCGAAACGCACGGCATCTCGCGCATCTGCGCGAGGTCCTGCATCAGTCGCTTCGCTCGGGAAAGCACAACGAGACCCCTTTCAAGATAGTTCAAGCCAGACGCTTGCTGCGCTCGGGTGGATTGTGCGCCGCGGCCCCGATGTTTGAACCGGCAATTGCGACGGTGCTTTGGATCATCAGCCGCAAAACCGCCGTTACGCTGTGAGGGTCCCACGGCCTGTCGAGGATCGTGGCCGCTTCGTCAGCCCATTCCGCCAGAAAAACGCTCCACAAGACCAGGAAGGCCGCCTGTCTACCCAGCAAATGCCACGCCGCGAGCGCGAATCATTGTGCACCGGGCGGCTCCTCCAAAACTCCTGTCCTGGTGAGGCCGTCCCAGGCGCCCTCAACGGAGCAGTCCTCCAGATTGTCAACTCCGTAGGACGGCGGGATACGCCCAGCGGGCTTTCGAGCACCTCGCGCGAGCCGCCAGCTGACTTCGGCTCAGTCTCCACTCCCATGGACCTCTCCTCCTACCGGGTCAGTGCTCGAACGTCGTGCCTTCGGGGGCAGACGCCCACGGAGCCACATGAACACTTTGTCCCCAGCCACAAGCCGCAGGGCCAGCTTCAGGCGGCCCAGCGGCTCGCGCACGAAAGTGCGGCCTGTGGGCAGCGGGTAATGCGCCAGTGAGAGCAACGTGCGCCCCAGCGCCCGCCATCTATCCCCTTGCGCGAAGTAGTTGTACCCTGAATCCCAGTAGAAGCAGCTTCGCATTCTCGCCTTCAGAGCATACCGGTGCCGCATCTCCGGCCAGCTCGAGACCTTCTGGACGACGCGCCTGTGGCTGCGCTCCATTCGGGCAGCGTGGTAGCTCTTCTGCCTTGCGTGCTTGCGGATATGAACGCAGTCCTCGTAGAGCAGCCCTGTTTTGAACCGCCGGCCGAGCCGCAACATGATGTCCCGGTCTTCCGCGTTGGTGAGCCACTCGTCGAACAGACCAACGTCGTCAAAGCACTTCTTCAGGACGAGCGCGCATGAACCGAAGCCGGGACGGGCGAAGAGCAGTTCCTCAAAGCTCAGTTCCACCTCGCGGGGGCCTGCTGCCGCCGTGCGAGCGCCCGGATCCGCGCAGAGCACGACCTGCCAGCCATGCATGCGGGCGGCCGTCATTTGAAGCTCGACCTTTCGCTTTGCCCACGTGTCATCGGAGTCCAGAAAAGCGATCCAATCGCCCCGGGCCGCCCGGACGCCGGTGTTCCGGGCGGAGGCCACGCACTTGTTGTCCTGGTAGATGTATGTGATCTTGTCGCCGAAAACCCGGAGCCTTTCGCGGGTGTCGTCCGTTGACCCGTCGTCCACCACGATGACCTCTAAGTTGGGATACGTCTGGGCGAGGGCGCTCTGGACGGCGGCGCACACGTACTCGCCGTAGTTGTGCGTGGGGATGACGGCGCTGACGAGCGGATCAGAAGTCACAGCTTCGTCTCCTTGGGCGGTATAGGGTCCTTCCCCGCTGCCTGGTTCGTCCTGCCCGGATGATCAGACGCTGGAGGCCTCAATGCTCTGAGTGACAACGCAAGGATTCGTTTCAGCCTCTTCGCCAGGCGCACCGGATGCGCAGACGCCAATAGCTCTTCAGCGAGCGCGCGACGTTCCTGCGCCCGCCTTGCCTGTTCAGGAGACCCAAAACCGGCCACGCGCAGTGTCCACATCAGCTTCCGCCTGTACGCAGCCATGGCGCGTCTGGTGACATGAGCGGCCCAACGGTCTTCGATGCCGAAGTCCGGCTCCATACGCTGGCTCTGCCTCCAAAGGCGCGTGTACGCGGTCCAAGCCTGGCGCCGGAGCTCGATAGTCTGGCAAGTTCCGAAGGCCTCGTGCATCTCGACCGGGGTCAACTTGAGGACGCCGGCCGAGGCCGCCGAGCCAAGAGCGTCCAAACCCGCCTGGGTGCGGACCAGCACGAGCGACGCGCCCGCCGGGTCATCGCTCAGGTGATGCGCATCGCCCACAGAGACGTCGCTCAGCACATTGAGCTGGTCGAAGCACAGGCGACAGCATGGCGGCGCAAATACGCTTCGTGAGCTAACAAATGCTGCGCGGAGGAGATTGTGTTCGACGCCATCTCGAGTACGCATTGCCACATCGCCCGGCCAGCCTTGCCATTTCTTGCTCTTGAAGCGGAAACCCACGACTTGGGCTCGACTTAGCCCGGCTCTGCCGATCAAGTGGTCAATGTGGCCGTAAGCGCCGACCCCACTGCATATCAGACCGATGCTGAACCTGACGCTCTTGTGGAGGCCGTGAACCTGGGCGTTTCGCAAGGCGTGAATGTGGCAACCGAGCCCCACCAACGCCAGCTTCTCCTCTGGTCTGATGGCCGTCTTGAGGGCCGCGTTCAGCGGCACAGGGCAGTACTTTGAGCCACAAGCCTTGGCGATCTCCTGCCGGTCGCCCGTGACCAGGACCCGAGGCCGCAGCGTGCCATCCTCCGGCATCTGCGTCACTATGGCCCTGTCAACCTCGTTTGACTCCAAGAGGTGGTATAGAAGCACCGTCGCCACCCCGCCGCTCTGAGCATCGGCAAGCAGTCTGCGGTCCGTGGCCTGGCAGATGTAGGCAGCGAGGACTCGGCCCGTGAACGGATCCACGCCTTGCGGCAACGTCCCCTCCTCAAGATGCCAGCCCGGGCACACCGCGGCGCAAAGCCCGCAGTCCACGCAACGGGCACCGTCTCGATTGGCGTATAAGGCGCCCCAGGCCGTTTCAACCATGCCGACAGCGTCTTGCGGACACACGGCAACGCAGGCACCGCAGCCGGTGCAGAGGTAATTGGCAACGACAGCATCCACATTCTGGACCGCGCTTGCCGCTTTCATGACCGCTCCGGCCTGTTGTGTCTTGATCATTCGGTCAGGAACCTGAAGCCGCCGCAGCGACGACCTGCGCGGCCCGCTCAAGGGCCTGCGCACTGGACTCCTCCAAGGCAGGCACGTGCTCCACAAGCCGAGCTTTGAGGTCATCACGCCTTTCCCAGGCTGCCTTGACCACCTCGACGTCGCCGTTGCGCACTTCCCGAGTGCTCGCCACGTAATCGCGCATGCCCGCGTCGCCCATCAGTTCCACGTACTTGTGCGACCAGCCCACGGCAGCCAGAGGAACCCTCATGGACAAGGCCGCCACCAGGCTGTGAAAACGCGAGGCAATCAGAAAATCCAACTGCCCAATCACGGCCTTGAGGTCTGCCGACGGATAGTCGCACTCGATCAGCCGTAACGAATCGCCCAGCCTCTTCGTTTGGGCCAGGCTGCGGCCAATGAACCGGTCGTCCGGCTTGTCGCCCTGCCGGACATAGTGGGGGATCACCACCACAGTGCCGCCTGACTGCCGAACCAGATGCTCGCAGACAGAGGCAAGCGCTTGCACGTAAGCGTTGCCAGCACCTTCACCGGGGACCTGCCGGTAGAGCACAATGCTGGGAGCCACGCCGATCAGAGGACGACTGGACAAGTCCACGCCGGCTTCTTTCAGGATTGACAGGCCCACTTCAGGAGCGCTGGGCTGGAACTGGAATGCGACATCCGCTGCCAAACTGAGGGCAGACTCGGGCACCACGCGCAAAGAATGCAGGTGCTGTAGTGACTCCCGGTCCCGCGCGAAAACAAGAGGGATGCCGCGCAAGAGGGCTCGCGTGTACATCCTGCTGCCCAAACGGCGGAAAGGCCCCCATGCCTGGGGCAGGAACACGATGGGCACCCCGAGCGACTTGAGCTGGTGTATCTCCCACCACCGTTGGTCGTTGCCGTCCATCTGGTCGCTTGACCTAAAGCCGCTGACGTCCAGGACGCCAACCACACCATCGTAGAGCCCCTCCGTGAGCCCCAGCCTGGTCGAGCGGAAACGCGGCCATATGGCGGCGCGGACGAACTCCCGGATCCGGATGTTCCGCGCCACGTAAGGCAAGGGCGCCAGAGGGGTCATCCCGGCTCTGACCGCGGGCTCCTGCCAGCTTTCCACGTCGGCATGGTGCAGAATGGAGCAACCCGGGAAACGGCGCTTGAGGAAATTGCTCACGCTCAAGAGCATCGCTTCCGCGCCGTTGTTGCTGAATCCACCGCCTATGATCAGGAACCGCATCTCAACACCCCTGACGCACCTCTCAAGCTCAGCCGTTCCGGCAAGCCGGTCAGCGCATGGCCTCAGATGCCCATGCGCGGGCGTCCTTCCCCATTCCCGGCCACAGTAACAGCACCGCTCCCGCGTAAACGACAAACCCGCAAGCGACGGTCGCCAAGAGTCCGAACGGCGACCTCGAAAAGCCCGTGACGTGCACCGACAAGACTGCGATTGCCATGATTGAGACGACCCCAACCACATAAGCAAAATCCCTGCCACATTGTGCGAGCGCACCTGACCCAACGACGGATCGAACCCGCCAGAGAGCCCACGTCGTAGATGTCACCATCGAGAGCACCATAGCCACCGCCGCTCCCGTAATGCCCCAGGCCTTCGTGCAAGGGTAAATGGCCACGGCAAACGTGGCAAAGCGGATGAACTGAAAGAACAGGCTGACGCCCGGCTGACCTACGCCAAGGAACACTGGACCCACAATCCCCGCTACGCAGCGGAGGAGATTGGAGATAGCCAACACCCGAAAGCAGGTCACCATGGGCATGTATCGGTCTCCGTAGATGACCTGGACCAAGTCAGGCGCCAGCACAAAAAGCCCGACAGAGGCAGGCACAGCCAACACGATCACCGCGCGCATACCCACAGCGAACGCGTTCCCCAGTCTCTCGGCGTCGTCCTGCAGCTTGGCATAGGCAGGAAGGGCCACATCGGCAAGGACCTGCGCGATACAGTCCGAGGGCAAGTTGCTCAGCCTGTTGGCCAGGGAGTACAACCCCAGCCCCGCCATGCCTACCACCTTGCCCACCACCGCACTGTCGCCCTGCGAGCCCAGGAATCCCAGAATGCCCTTCCCCGTCAGGTTGACCCCGAAAGAGAGCAACTGCTTGCCCTCACGCCAGTGCGTGGCGAAGCGCGGGCGGTAGGGATGGACAATGTAGGAGCCCACCAGATAGGCGAACGAGTTCCCCACCCACCCGATGGCGATGGCCCAGACGCTTCGCAGCCAGAGCGCCACTGCGACGGTGAAGACGAACGAAACAGCCTCTATTGACACCGAGAACAGCGCGAGCCTGCGGAACTGGAGTTCCTTGGTCAACAGTGAAAGCCCGATGTTGCTGAACCCCGCGAACAGGAGAGTCAGTGACACCAGGCGCAATATCGGGCAGATGGCCGGGTTCTCGTAGAACCGGGCAGCCCAGGGCGCCAGCAGGAAGACCACCAGGAAGACCAGCAGGCTGCGGAGGATCTGGATGATCCAGGCTGCGTTGAGAGTGGTTTGATCAACGTGCTTCCGTTGCACGATGGCCGTCGCCATGCCGGTCTGCGTGAAGGCGGCGACCGCTGCCAGCATGAAACCGGCGATGCTCATGATGCCGAAGTCCTGAGGCACCAACAGCCGCACAAGGATGATCGTTCGGACCATCCCCAGCGTGTTCGTCAGGCCCATGGACGCCAGCACCCAGACTCCGCCGCGCATGGCCTTCTGGCGCAGGGTACCCTCCTCGCGCCACAGCCCCCGGAGCAATCTGGGGATGAGTTGAGGGAAATCCCACAATCGGCCATAGGGCAAAGGCATTCTGTCCTCCCCATCGCAAGTGAGGGCCCCGCATCAGGCCCGCGAGGCGGCCTCCAGCATGCCTCCGTAAAGTTCGGTCAGCTCCCTGTCCGGCAACACATGCTCCGACTTCCGGCCAAGGAAGTAATAGGCCGACGCCGCGTCGTAGGCGCCCTTCTTGTTGACCAGTACGTAGTCGAAGTACTTCAGGTAGAAGGAAGTCAGGCACGCGAATGCCACCAACAGCCTCCTTAGCCCGCGCGACTCTGCGAAGCTGCTCAGGAAATACTCCCAGGCCCATGCCAGCGCCATGCCCGGACCGCAGACCGCCCCGCTGGCGATCTCGGTGAACTTCCTGAAGAGCCGGCGGTGCCCCAAGTGCGTGAAGCGATTGAAGTCCAAACGCCCGCCGTGAACCTGCTGCATGAACGGCGTCTCCGCGTAGACAAGGCCTTGCGGCTTTAACACGCGATGTATCTCATCCACACACCGTCCAGGCTCTACCAGATATTCCAGCACGGCCTGGATGATGACACCATCAAAAGACTCGTCGGCAAACGGGATGTCATGGCCGTCTACGACCAGCATCGCTCGACCGCCGAGAGTGACGTCCGTCTCGACAAGCTGGATAGACGGCGAGGATAGCAGCGAGTTCATGCCTGCGCCCAATGTGCCTCCGCCGATCACCAGCACCCTGGGCTCGCCCGGCCTCTCAAGCAGCAGCCGAGCAAACCTGGCGAGGTTTGCCCTGGCCTTGATGTTCCTGCTGATGGTGGGAATCAGTGTCCGCAACAGGCGCTGCCGGCCCTCTCTCCGTAACTCCGACGCGAAGGCTTGGCCCTTTGCGACCTCGTCAATGCGGAAAAGGCTACGCTTCTCGTTCAGCAGGACGGGGACACCATTCACCACCGGAAAGCGACCCCCGCATGCATCGTTGACGCACCTGAGCCCGAAGTCGTCCTCCAAGAGCCGCTCTCTGCAGACGGGGCAACGGAGCAGATCCCTGACTGCCACCGGCAAGCGCAGCCGCATGATTCCCAAGTCACGGTCTCGTGCGCTGATCCCAGAACACCTCATGGAAACTACGCCTTGGCGTCGCCTGTCGATAGGCATGGAAACTACACTACCGCTTCCCTCCGCCTGCACGGACAGCCCCGGACAAAGCTGGCACTCACGATTCCTTCGTGTTGCCGGGCTTCAGCCCCGGCGGCCCCTACTGGATGAGCCTCAGCGCCAGGTACAGCGCAGGAATGCTCATTAGCTCGGCCGCCAGCACATACTTCCAGTGTCGCGGCATAAATGACGATGCCAAGGGGCCGCAGTTCTTCTCGTACAACACGCGCAGTGCGGCGAGCAACGCGAACAGGATGTAAGGCGGCACGACGTACGCGCGGCTCAGGAAAAGAGTAGCCGCCATGAAACCGATGAAGCCGGCGAATCCCGCCTTCCCCAGGCGGCCGAGCTCGGCGGCGCCCTGGTCCTCGGACTGCACTTTGCTCAAGGCCCATGCGTCCTTAAGAGTAGCAACAACCATACCGAGCCAGAAGAAATAGCCGAAAAGGCCCAGCTCGGCCCAGCAATGGACGAACGAATTGTGCGCCACGCGGCGGCTGTCCGAGAACTCCATGAAGCGACCCTGGCCCGCCCCGAAAAGCGGCCATTGCTTCAGCATCCTATTTCCTTCGCCCCACGCAATCAAACGGCCGCGCGCCGAGCCTTCCTCACTGCTGATCGTCGCCATCCGCGAGGGGCCAAGGGCAAGCACCGCCACGCACGCCGCACCCGCCAGGGCCAGGCCGACCTTCCGGCTGGGGATGTGTGTGTAAAGAAATGCAACGAGCATGACCCCGAGCGCGAGCCAGCCGCCGCGCGAATTCGTGAGGTAAACGCAGTAGAGCATGGGCGCTGCAGCGGCCAGGCTGAGGACGCGGACCATAGTGCTCGCCGCGCTGCTCAGCGCCGTTCCGAACAGGAACGGCAGCACGGCTACCAGCATCAGCGAGAGGTCGTTCGGATCGCGGAAGATGCCGAGCGCCCGCACGCGTACAATCTCGGGTTGCCCGCCTGGGATGTCAGGCTGTTGGATGACAGCCTGGTAGTATGATGGGTTGTCGCCGTAAACGGCAAAGCCGTAGTGGTCCGGGCTGTGCGCCTGCCAGATGCCCCATGCCGCCATGAAAAGGCACCCTACCACCATTGCCAGCAGCAGCCCCTTGGCGCGCTTGACCGACGTAACTAAGCTCACAATCAAGAAATAAAGCAGAACGACCTTGCCGAAGTCCAGGAACGCCTCGATAGCGCCGCCGAGGTACGTGTGCGCGATGTGACTCATGAGCACCGCGAAAAACAGCCCCAGCATGAGCCAGTTCTGGGGAGCGTCGCGCAGCCGCCAGTTGCTGTGCATCAGGCTTCCAAGCCAGGTGACCACCGCCGCTCCTATGACCCACTTCAGAACGGGCTGGCCGTAGACAATCGGCACCCATTCCTGCGGGCGAATGAACAAGACCAAAACGTATAGAACCAGAGCGGCGTAAGCCACGGTTGGTGCCCTATTCTGACTGCCGACTTTGTGGCGGCTCAGCAAGTAGCCACGAAGCGACCGCGCAAAAGGCATGCCCCGGATGCTGCCGCACCCATCACAGGTCCCCGCAGCGTCGTAGAGGGCTGCGGGCAAACAGAGGGGAAGGCAGCGGTCTTCATAGTCTCTAAAAATCAACACATGTGTTGAATTCTTTGGACAGCGCCGGCAGCCGATGGGCATAAGGCTGCACAAAGCAAGCCCTCTTGCAGGTGCTCGGAGGGGATGCAGATCGGAGTTACATAGCAGGGCTCGGGCGCACGGAAGAGCAACGCATCAATGAATGGCGTCAACGGCAGTGGCGAATCTTCCCCACAGTGTGGAGCCAACTCAACACCTTTGCGATCCGGGGACCATCGAACCAAGCGAAGGCCGCATAGCGTAACTTCCTATTCCCCAATGGCTTGGGTACAGGCGGGAATCCCTGCAAGAAAAGGCCGGCAAGGGGCATGAGTTTTGCGCCCCTATGGATCAGGGCCTAAGACCGTGGAGCAGGCCTCCGCGCGTTTGTCGCGGGAAGGTGTGTGCCTAATTCGCCACTAAGGGGGTCCGATGCGGATACGAACAGTTCTCATAGCGGTCGTTGCAGCAATCCTCGTGCCGCGGGTCGCGTTGGGCGTACCTACGTTGCAGCTTTATAGCCCGCAAGCGACTTATGACACCTCCACGGAAACGTGGGTGACAAGCGCCGACCCGTTTGAGCTGTGGTTGGTGGGCGCCCGAACGCCCGAGCTCATAGATATGACAGACCAGCTTCGGGTTTTTGTCGCGATTCCAGGCTTTCCGGGGGGTTTTAACTGGGCGGCGTCGCCATTGAATCCCAGCCTCACGATCCAGACAACGGTTTCGGCGGATCCTGTGGCGGTAGGCAACCCAGACAAGAACCCTCTGGCCCCCTGGAGCAAGACCTACACGGAGACGGATCTCACGTTCGGCAGGCCCGCCAGCTTGAACGTTTTCAAGGGGGGCGGCCTCCCGTGGCATGGCATCTATCCCGCATGGTATTGGACCATTGATTTGACCGCGAACGCGCCGGAGCTCCATTTCGCGGCTGGCGGGTCGCCGGTCTTCCTCGACGTGGATGATAACCTGGAAAAGGCGTATGACTTTACAGCGGGCTTCGATCCACCAAATCCGGCAGCGAGCGGTGTGGACAACTACGGCGACGTTGAGTACTACCTGATCTCGTATTCGCCTTACGAAGTCGGTTTCTCACTCCACTTTGACCTGATAGGTTATGCGCACGATGGCTGGGCGAAGTGGAAGTTTGCGCCCTTCTCGCACGATGCAGAAGCGGTCCCCACGCCCGAGCCAGCCACTGTCACGTTGCTCCTCATCGGCGCGGCGGGAGTCGGCCTGAGCGCCTTGCGCCAGCGCCGCAAGCAGTGCGCCTGACGCGGTACGCCCTGTCGGGAATCTTGACTGCGCCCGCCGGAAGTATTAGGTCCACACGAAGGGGCTCACGGGCGGGAAAATCGGGCGTTCTGGGCGTGTCCACAAAAGGCAACAGGCACCTTCCAGACGAAGCCTCGCAAGGCGACCTTCCAGATGGTCTGACGGGGGGCAACCCCTATCTCGGATCTTTGCCCCGGGGCATTCGTCACAACGCCGCCGCGTTATTGAGCATGCGTTCCTGCGCGTGATCCCGTCGCAGTGGGGGCGAGCATCCTGCTATTTGAGAAATGGTCAAAGCAATCCCTGTCCGACGTTCCTTCCACGTCGTGTTGTCTTTTCTGCACACATGTGTGTTGACTTTTTGAGAATTGCGGGCGGCTGACATTGCCGAACTGAGCCTTGGCGGCCCTGAGAGCACGGTGAGCCGCCATTCCAGAGCAGGAACCCCGGCACAGGCTTTGCAGTTCCTTGCCCACCTGATGATGTCCGGAAGTCAGACAGGATCGTGTACCCCATTTGCCGGAAGGGAGAGGGCATGCCTCGGCACAAGTTCCACATGGCGGCAGTATTGCTGGCGACGCTAACAGTGACGACGGGATGCTCCTCCACGCAGTACGTGACAGATCTCAACAAGCGGCTGACTTCGCTTGCGATCGTGGAGAAGAGGCCGCCCAATGCTACATACACGGTGGACCCGCCGGACGCCATACGGGTAGAATTCATGGACGAGCCGACGTTGACCCGGGAGGTGGTACTGCGCTCGGACGGCTCTGTGACGCTGCCGCTCGTTTACGATGTGAATGTTGGGGGATTGACGACGGAGCAGATCCGCCAGAAGCTGGAGACCCTGTATGCCAAGTACTATAAGGAGGTGCACATCCTTATCACGGTAACGGCCTTCCAGAGCAAGCATATCTACGTCTATGGGGAAGTGCCCAGGCAAGGCATACAGCCGTACATGGGTTCCCAAACTGTCGGCGAGGTGATCGGGATAGCGGGGGGCGTGACAACTCGGGCAGCGACAGGCCGGGTCAGAGTGATCCGCGGCGACCCGAAAGACCCGGAGATTTACAGGGTGGACCTCGACAGCATCATCCATGATGGGGCGGCACTGGAACAGGTTTCGCTCTCTGAGAACGACGTAGTATACGTGCCGCCGACGGTCCTGGCGTGGGTGGGCTACCAGATGGAACAGGTGACGTTCCCGCTCCAGCAGCTCGTGGCACCCCTTATCACCTTGGCGACGGTGCGCAGCCTTTCGGGCGGCAACCGTGGCGGTGGTCTCTGACGTGCCGTAAGCATAGGCCGAAATCGGATTGACGATGTACCTGGAACACTTCGGACTCACTGCGTTTCCGTTCACGACTGCGCCCGACCCGCGCTTCTACTATCCCACGGCGAAGCACAAAGAGGCTCTGGCGTGCCTGCTGTATGCTGTCGAGCAGAAGAAGGGCTTCGGTCTGATCACGGGCGACATCGGGGCGGGCAAGACCATGCTGTGCCGGGCGGCGCTGGAGCGCCTCGGCGACCGCGTGGCGGCCGGCCTGATCGTGCATACATCGCTTACGCCTCTTGAGTTCCTGGAAGCAGTCACCTCTGCGTTCGGAATTGGCACGGACGGGAGGGGGAAGGTGGCCCTTCTTCGGGACCTTGAGGGCTTCCTTCTCGGCTGCAAAAACGAAGCCCGGAGCGCTGTCCTGATCGTGGACGAGGCACAGGACCTCTCCCGGGACGTGCTGGAGGAGATCCGGCTGCTCGGAAACCTGGAAACGCCCACAGAGAAGCTCCTCCAGGTGGTGTTGGTGGGGCAACCGGAGCTACGGCACATCATCGAGAGCGACGAGCTTCGGCCGCTCAATCAGCGCATTGCCCTGAAGTTTCACCTGGGCGCGCTCGCGGGCCAGGAGATCGGCTTGTACATTGACCATCGTCTGCGGGTGGCCGGGGCGCCCGAATCGGGAATCTTCGACGCCGAGGCCAAAGCAGAGGTGTTCAAGGCATCCGGCGGCGTGCCGCGGCTCGTGAACATCATCTGCGATCAGGCGCTGCTGCAAGCTTACGTAAACGACGAACGCCGGGTATTACGCGACACTGTTCGGCGCGTGGTGGCGGAGATGGAAGGGAATTACATGGAAGGACAGCCGGAGACGGTCGCGGAAGTGCCGCCCCAGCCGCAACAGGCACCCGCGTTGGCTGCGGAGCCCTACGAGAGCGTGGATGTGGAGCGGCAGGACGGGTTGAGTCCTCCGGCCTCGCAGACGGGCGAGGCCCCACCCGAGCAATGCGCACGCAAGGCGCCTCGGCCGCCATCGTCGCGCTCGGTGCGGAAGCCGCGGCGTGTACGGCTCCACGCTGAAAGGCGCGCGGAGCCAGAGTTCTCTTGCACGGCGCCGGAGGGGGCTTTGCCGGTTGAAGAGAAGCGCGCGGAACAGCGTGCTTCTCGGACGCCCCGCCCGCCGTCAGCACGTTTGGCAAGAAGGCCACGCCGGCCACGGTTGGACATTGCAGTGCGCACATCGGTGGACACGCATCCGGAGCGCATGGAGGGGCCGGAGTCCGTCCCCGCGAAACAGGTTGAGTTGCTTGCTCCGGTGGCTCCCCCGCACGCCCCGCCGCGTCGAGAAGATGCCGAACGGTTCGAGAACGTGGACGATCTGTGTCGCGCGATGGCGAGTGGCCGAGTGCCCATGGAATTCGCCCCTTCATCCGTCAGCATAGAGGTTGCCAGCTATACGCTCAATGGGGTAGACGTCAGCGTAAGGTTGGCGCGAAGAAGCGGCGAAAGCTACACGCTCCTTATATGCGGCGTCGGGCACTGGAGAGAGCCGAAGACTGAGCAAGCCCTGGCGGATCTGGCGGTGAAGATGGGCTATGTGCGCGTCAACAGCGGGGCGTACCTGAGGCAGGATAGTGGCCTCATCTGCACGCTGAAGTTCACCCCGGCCAAGGTCGGGATGGCCCGAGCCTGGCCCGAGGGCTTTTCGCATGAAGCCATTGCCGGGCACGTGCGGAAGATGCACGATGAAATCATCGAGTTCATGAACGCGCAGGCGGAGTGGTGGTCAAGGCGAGTGACGGTAAGAGCGTTTCAGAAAGTCCGCGAACCGGCGCGCCGAGCACAATTGGCTTGTCCCGAGTGCGGAATGACTGTAGGCGTCTATGAAGACGAGGCCGGGGAATGGGGGACGTGCCCAAGTTGCTCGGGCAGGATCCGCATTCCTCCGGAGGCTTTTGTGGGGAGGAATGCGAGGTTCGAAGATGCCGGAACAGAGGCTCCGCACACGGTAGCCTGAGCAGGGAGCAAACGTGCTCCCAGCGGGCGGTTGGCAAGGACTGCAATTGGATGAGGTCCAGATTGAGGCACTGATGCGATGAAGACGACGACGACGCCTTCCATTCGGGATATCCTGCGCTTGGTGTTCAGAAGAAAGTGGGCATTGCTCATACCTTTTGCGGCGGGCGTGATCGCAATCGCTCCGCTGTGGAAACTCACGCCGTCGCAGTACCGCGCTGTCGCCCTCGTGCAGCGCAAGGACTTGGCCGTGCTACAGAGCGCGCCGGCCTCTCTGCAGTCGCGAGGGGAGGAGAGCGTGCCAATGGAAGTTGTGCGCCAGGAGATTCTGACGCGTTCGAGCCTGGATGCCGTGTTGGCTTCGACGGGCCTCGGCGTGGGGCTGACTGAGGCCACTCGACAGGGCATGCATCAAAGGCTACTGAATTCCATCAAGATCGACAACATCGCGCAGCTGACGAGGACCAGGGGTCGGGACATGATCCAGATTGCAGCGACGTACGACTCGCCGTTCCTGGCTAAGAACATTGCGAACGCTATAGCCGACGCCTACAAGGAAAGGAGCAATGAGACAGAGTCCCAGGACAGCAATCAGGCTGTCAAATTCCTTACCGATTACGTAGATAAGTACCGGGGCGAGCTGCTCGGCACCGAAAAGGAACTCGAGAAGTACCGGCAGGACCATTTCACCGATCTGCCAGAGGTCAAGGCCAACCTGATGAGTCAAAAGGTTGAACTGCAGAAAGCCGAAGCGACCCAGTCGCTCCTGTTGGACGACGCCACAAAACGCCTGGCCGAGGTGGAGAAGCAACTCGCCGAGGTACCCGAGAAGGTTCAGTCGGAGGTCACCACCGAGCAGAATCCCCGCGTTGCCGAACTTCAGAACTTGCTCAATCAGAGGAAGACGCTCCTTGATGCCGTGCTGGTCAGGCTGACCGATGAGCATCCTACTGTAAAGCAGTTGCGGGCGGAGATAGACTCGACAGAGAAAGAGCTGGCCGGAACGCCGCAGCGCCTGCCCGGGACCGAGCGCGAGGCCATTAACCCCGTCTACCAGCAACTCGTCACGGAAGGGCTGAACCTCCAGAGACAAGTCCAGGGAACTGACGCGGCGCTCCTGGGCGTAAGAGCCCAGATCGGTTTTCTGGATAAGCAGATTCAGGATCTGGCCAAAGAGGACAAGCCGTACAGCGACCTGCTCCGGCAGCGGACTGAGAAGACCGAGTACTATACCCAATACAACCGCAGTCTCGTAGAGGCTCGGACGAAGCTTCAGCTCGCCCAGGGGCAGTACGGCACCCATGTGGACATCCTCCAGTACGCCATCGAGCCGGCGAGGCCTTACTATGTCCCACGAGTCAAGCTGGGTCTCGCCTGCATCGTCGGCGGGATCGCCTTAGGGATAGCACTGATGTTCGGCCTGGAGTTCTGCGACAGCTCGTTCCGCAACATGGAGGACGCGGCAGCGTATCTGGACGTTCCCATCCTCGGCAGCATCTGTACGATCGCTGCACCTCCGCAAGCGTCGCCGCTGCGCGGCAGGAAGCTGGTTATTGCAGGGGTTATTGCTGCGGCCGTCCTGATGGCTGTTGCAGCGGTCTACGTGTGGAATGAGTACAGTCCCGGCGGGCCGAGGCTCTTCTTGAGCCACTTGATAGTCAAGTTCAACAACCTGGTCGGATGGCTAAAGGCGTGAGCTTTAAGGAAGTGACAATAGAAAGGCCTCTGGCATATGGCTGATGAAGGAAAGATTTCTCGCGCAATGGCGAAGGCCGGCGCGGCGGATAAGCTCTCCCCTCAGTCCCAGGGGCAGAAGCCTCTGATGCCCTCGCCGGGTCAAGCGCCACAACGGCGGCCGGCGCAGGACATTCCCACTCTCAGGCGGGTCGCTGCCGGGAGTTCCGCCCTTGATCCCCTTGTGGTGACGGTCCACGAGAGGGCTGGAGAGGCGGCATCACAGATCCGCGCTGTGCGCGCCAGGCTGCTCGCAATGCCCGGCGCGCCCAGGGTCATCGTGATCACGTCCGCCACCAGGGAAGAGGGGAAAAGCACGATGGCTATGAACCTCGCGGTGGCGCTGGGCGAGGTCGACCCCGGCAGGATTGTGTTGGTGGACGGCGACGTGCACGCCCCGAAAGTACCTGCACTGGCTGGCATAGACGCGATCAGTGGGCTGGACGACATTCTTCGGGATGGCTTGGACCTGAACGACAACGTCTACGAGACCTCCGTGCCACGGGTGGACATTATCCCGGCGCGCTCCGATGAGATAGCAGACGACCGGAATGGCCCGCCTGACCAGCAAGGTCTGCTTGCCAGGCATTGCGCGCCGTTATTCGCCAAGCTGCGCACCCTGTACTCCTTCGTGATCGTTGACACGCCCCCGGTTCTGGCCTCCCCCGAAGCTTGCATGTTCGGAAGACACAGCGACGGGGTCATACTCATCGCGCGGTTAGAGAAGACCTCCCGGGAGGCCGTCAAGCGCGCTGCGGACGAGCTGACTAAATCAGGGGCCACGGTGATCGGCTGCGTTCTGACAGATCGCAAGCATCACGTGCCGGACTTCATCTACCGCATGTTTTTCGGCCGGACGTCGGGGTACTACTATTATCATTACCGCCGCAAGGGAACGCCTGCGGCCCGCAGGTCCGACTCGGGGACCGGGCTGGTAAAGAAGTAGAGGCAGCAGGCCCACCGGGCGAAGCGCATATCTGGACAGAGAAGGACCGCGGGGCTGGGGAACGCCGGCAGGCAGTTGCGCGCATTGGCGCCGGGGTGGTGCTCGTGAAGGCAATACACTTGAGCTGTAGGGACTGAGGAATGTCGGCGTCTCCCTGGATCGTTGTCCTGGGCCTCGGGTTGCCCCTGTACGCCTACGTCGCGTACCCTGTGCTCCTTTTCATGCTGGCTGCGTGCGTGCAAGCTGTGCGGGACCTTTCCTACCTCGTGCGCAGGACAGACCGACGGAGCCGAAGCGTCGAATGGCCCTCCGTAAGCATCCTGATAGCGGCTTACAATGAGGAACCCGTAATTGGCCGGACCATCAGGAGCACGCTCGCTCAGGACTACCCGGGCGACCGCCTGGAGGTCATAATCGGCTCGGATGCCTCCACGGACCGCACGGTGGCAGTGGCTGAGGAATACAGCGCCCAGGGAGTGCGGGTGATGGCCTTTCCCCGCCGTCGCGGCAAGATGGCGGTGATCAACGACTGCGCGGCGCGCGCCTTAGGGGACGTCCTGGTCTTCACGGACGCCAACACGGTCCTGGGCCCCAACTCCGTGCGCAACTTGGTCAGGCACTTCCACGACCCGCGCGTGGGCGCAGTGTGCGGAGAGGTGCGCCTCCTCACGCCGGCCGGGTCGCCCGCCGCCGAGGGCGCCTACTGGCACTACGAGGTGATACTCAAGATCCTGGAAAGCCGGCTGAACGCAGTCCTGGGGGCCAACGGTCCCATCTATGCCGTGCGGCGCCAGATTTTCCCGCGCCTGAGAGACAACCTCATAACAGATGATTTCGTGATCCCCATGAAGATCCGCGCGAGGGGGTTCCGAGTCGTCTACGACCCCGAGGCCATTGCCTTTGAAGAGGCCCCGTCTACGATGTCAGACGAGTTCCGGCGAAGGGTGCGCATTGGCGCAGGCAACTGGCAGGTGCTCTGCGAATGCTCCTCCCTGCTCCTCCCGTGGAAAGGCTTCGTGTCGTTGGCCTTCTGGTCGCACAAGGTGCTCAGGTGGCTGACGCCGTTCCTCCTCACAGCAGCCTTTGGGGCCAACCTGGCTCTCTTAGGGCAGCCATTCTGGGCTGGAGTCTTCGCGGTTCAGGTCGCTTTCTACGGGTCTGCGGCGCTGGGATACGGCCTGCGGCGGCTGCGGCTGCCCGGCGGCCCGCTCAGGCTGGCGACCTACTTTGCAGCCATAAACGCGGCCCTTGCCCTCGGCCTCCTGAAGGGGGTGCTGGGGATGCAGCGTCCCGCCTGGCAACGGACGGCGCGAGAACCCCTTCCGACAAAGGGCGAGCAATGAGCCCGTACCTGGTTGCCATCGCCGCAGTCCTCCTGGTGGGGGCGCTCAGGATCGTACACAGAGCGCACAGGGCAAACGCGATGCTCTGGCTGCCCGCCTACCTGAGAGGCGACTGGGCGGGCAAGCGGGAGGCCAGCGCACCTGCTCGGGACGGCCCGGTCGACATCATGTTCTGCGTGGCGGACCATTTCGAGCCCGGCGTGGGCCGTCCCGGGGCGGATGTCGAACTTCGCCGGGTCGAACACTGGCTGGGCCACTATCAGAAAGTGGCAAGTCCCTTCCGGGATGCCGATGGACACCCGCCGCGACACACCTTTTTCTTTCCCGCTGAGGAATACCGGCCCGAGCTCATCGAGCCACTGGGGGAGTTGGTCCGCGCGGGGTATGGCGAGGTCGAAGTCCACCTGCACCACGACAATGACACCTCCACCGGCCTTCGCGAGAAGCTGCACGAGTTCACCGGCCGCTTGCGCAGCCACGGGCATCTCGGTTCGCGCCGAACTGACGGAAGGCCGTGCTTTGGTTTCGTGCACGGCAACTGGGCGCTGGACAATTCGCGTCCCGATGGCCGGTGGTGCGGCGTGAACGACGAGCTGAGACTCCTTGCCGAATGCGGGTGCTACGCCGATTTCACTCTCCCTTCCGCGCCGTCCGCCACGCAGACCCGCCGCGTCAACTCCATTTACTACGCCGCCGACGACCCCGACCGGCCGCGGTCACACGATGACGGTTCCGAGGTGCGCGAGGGAGGGAGCCCCGTCGGCGACCTGATGATTGTCCAGGGGCCGTTGGCGCTGACATGGCCGCACCGAAGGCTCAGGCTGCGGCCAGTCCTCGAGACCGGCAGCCTGGCCGGGAACGGTGCTCACATGTCGAAGCGCGTCGCGGCCTGGGTGAAGACCAGGGTCTGTGTGGCCGGCCAGCCGAACTGGATCTTTGTGAAGGTCTATACCCACGGCTGCAATGAGGCGAACTGGCCTCTGCTCTTCGGGGCGCCCATGCAGGCGCTGCATGGCTGCCTGGCTGATCCCTACAACGACGGCGAGTCGTACAGGCTGCATTACGTAACAGCCCGAGAGATGTACAACATCATCAAGGCGGCGGAGCGCGGCCTAAGGGGTAATCCGGGCAACTACCGCGACTTGGAGATCCTGCCCCCGCCACTGACCGCGGCCCCAAGTCCGGCGAGCACCGACAAGCAGGAGGCGCACGCATGAGCGTCGTTCTTCGCGGCCAGCCCAGCCTCCGGCACTCCCGCGAAGCGGCAGTGCTGCTCGCGTCCCTTCTCCTCCTCGGGGGCGCGTTCTGGTGGACCGTCCAATGGATGATCGCCCGCTGGCTGGAGACGGGCAGCTACTACAGCCACGGCTGGCTGATTCCGCTGGTGAGCGTCGCGCTCGTGCTCGCAAAGCGCAAGCAGCTCACAGCCTTACGGGCTCGGCCTTGCGCCTGGGGATTAGGCGTCCTCGTGGCTGCCGCCCTTCTTCAGGTCCTCGCCACGGCCTGGCAGGTAGGCTTTCTCTCCGGCTTTGCGCTGGTGGGTGCCATCGCAGGCGTCATCCTTGTCCTGCTGGGCACGGAGATGTTTTACCAGCTTCTGTTTCCCATAGCTTTTCTGGCGTTCATGGTCCCTCTGCCGGAGGTGCTGATCGAGAAGGTGAGCTTCAACCTGAAGCTCCTGGCAGCCGGCGCGGCGAGCGGCGTGATGGAGGCCTTGGGCCTCGCGGTCGTGCGGGAGGGCAGCTATATCGGCGTGCCCGACGGCACAGTGGTCGTGGACAACGTATGCAGCGGGCTCAAGTACCTCATTGCCCTGACCGCGTTCGGGGCGCTATACGCCTACATCTCCCCGCTCAAACGTCAGCTCAAACCTGTGCTCTTCGCGCTCTCCATACCCATCTCCTTCGCGGCCAACGTGTTTCGCGTCACGCTGATGGTCCTGGTGGCATACATATGGGGAGTCGCTGCGTCCGAGAAGTGGTACTCACATGACCTCTTCGGAATAGCCCTTTTCGTTGTGGCTCTGGCGCTCCTATGGGCAGCCGAGTCTGCACTGCTTGGCCGTATGCGCGGTATCCGGAGCGCAGGCGGCACGGTCCCGCGCCCGACTGAGACTCCTTACGGCGCGGCCTCGGATAGCCCGGCCGGCGAAGCGGTAAGGAAATCGGCCGGCGCCGCTCCAAGAGCCGCCCTCTGCGTGCTCGCCTTGGCAGCGGTTCTCTCGACCTACCTCGCATGGCCGCGGAGCACGCCGTCGGCCACGAACGTGCTGGCTTCGTTCCCCCTTGCCTTGGGAGACTGGCGCGGGCAAGACTTCAAACTTGATGACCGCGTCTACAACATCCTCGGTACGCGCGATGTCCTCTCCCGAAGCTATGGGAATGACCTCGGCAAATCGCTTCAACTCGTGATCGTGCTGTCCCAGCAATCGGGCAAGAGGACCCACCCGCCGGATCAGTGCTTTGCCGGGGAAGGCAACACCACCGTAAGCTCGGAAGACCGCACCGTGAGTTGCTCGGAGGCGGCGCCGATCCGAGTTCACGAACTCGTCCTCGACCGGTGGGACGGGTGCCGGGTCGTCTGGTATTTCTACAAGAGCGGCCCCAACCTCAACACCAGCTACTGGCGCCACCAGGCGGGCGTCGCGCTGCGAAAGCTCCGGAATCCCGCCGCCGCCGACCTGCTGATCCGGGTTGACACCTTCGTCCGCCATGGCGATGTCGAGCACGGCCGGGCGCTCCTCCTGGACTTCCTGTCCCACAGCCTCCCGCCCATTTTGACATCCCTTCCTTGAGCCGGCAGACGGCTAACTTCAGTTAGCCACCGTGCCACCCCGAACGCGGGCCTCATAGGGGGCGTGTCCCGCGCTCGCCACACCGTGTTGAGCGGACTCAACAGGGATAGGCATGGGGCCAAACGAGGGCGGCAGGGCTTGTTAAACCTACCGTTGTATCCCTTTAGCTGTAAAGAACTTATGCTTTGACATCGGAGTCTTTTTCCTGCCGCCCCAATGGCACGGCCATTGCTTCTATAAGAAGCACCTAAAGGGGTAGGGGTGTACCATGCCGGAACCAGCGTCAATAACACTCATTGGGACGGGCTGCCTCGGGCTGGCCGTCCGCATGCTGCAGGCGAAGTACCTCGCAGCCAAGCCCTATGTGGACTGGATCGGCTCGCTTGTGTTGCTGATCCTGACCAGCCCGGTGATTGCCGTTTGCGCCGTTCTCATCAAGCTCACTTCGTCCGGCCCGGCTTTTTATTCGCAGGAACGCGTGGGGCTGGGCGGGCGCATCTTCAGAATCCTGAAGCTCCGGACCATGCGGCCCGATGCCGAAGACGGCATGGGGCCGGTATGGGCCAACGGTGACGAAGACGGCCGCGTAACGCCCGTGGGAAGGGTTCTGAGGCGACTGCACTTGGACGAACTCCCGCAGTTCATCAACGTGCTGCGGGGCGAGATGAGTCTGATCGGTCCCCGGCCCGAGCGGCCGGAACTTGTAGAGCAGTTGAAGGAACAGGTGCCCAACTACGAACGGCGCCTGAGCGTCAAGCCGGGCATCACGGGCCTTGCCCAGGTGCGCAACGGCTATGACCGCACCGTCCGCGACGTGCGGCGTAAGGTGCGGTTGGATTGCCTTTACATCCGTCGCATGTGCTGGTGGGTGGACTTCCTAATCATTGTCGGCACCTTCAGCGCGGTCCTTTTGGGACAGACAGAAAGGAGGGAAAAGAGATCCAAGACGACCGTAGTCCAAGCGTGACGTATTTGAGGAAATCTTTTCGTCGTCATAAGCGGAGGTAGGAATGCGAAAGACACTTTTACTGTTGTTAGTGCCCTTCCTGGCACTATGGTTTGCAGAGCGCCCCGCCCAGGCCATCATTCTGCAGGGCGGGTATGATTTCTCTGCACATCTGATTGACGCGTCCTCGGTTTACGTGGACACGGACACTGACCCGGCGACACCTCTTGTGCCTCGGGCGCCTCAGGCGTTCCCGCTGCCGGGGTACGAGACCTATCCGTCTCCCCCTTGGGCGTTCACGATTCCCGACCTGGGGGATGAGCTGAGGGTCGTTTACAACATCGACTCGTGGTTTCCGCCAGCCCAAGAGTTTATGGGCGATTCCTTCGGACACTTAACGGGTCTGTTGTACAACCTGACGCTGGCCTATCAGGACGTCAGTACGGTCGGGACGATAACAACGTTCGACCTGTACTTCACGGGCGGCATCAGGAACCCAGTGGCCAGCCTGATACCCGGGCACAACCCCGCGGGTTCGGGCGGCGTGCTGGAGCTCTGGCTTGATACCACGCCTGAGAACGGCGCGACCACCGGCAACTCTATGGTGAGGGAAGACGGCGAAGCCCTGTTCGACCCCGCGGGTGACGGGCTTGCACCCTTTTACTGGGACGAAGCGAGTGGGCCTGGCCCTCTCGGTCACGCCGTGGCGACCGACGGCTACCCCACGGTCAACAACATTCCCGGCTGGGCGGACGACTCCACCCTGTGGCTGCAGGGGATGCTCGCCCCCCTCTTCAGTTTGGATGATGGCACGCCTATCGTCTGGGTTGAGCATATCATCACCAACTCTGCCAGCCCCACGTCCATCCTCTATAACTACGGGACAGTGAGCACGGCGTTGATGACCCTCACGGGATACGGCTCTGCCTTCCAGCAGTTCGTCCTGGACCGGTACGGCCCGGGCTGGGACGTTGTGCTCAGCGCCAACCTCAGGCTTCCGGAGAACCCGCAGTATGTGGGCACACCTCAGGATGAAGGCAACTGGGCTGTCTCCAGTTGGGATCCCGCATCGGGCGCGATCATCATCCCCGAGCCGGCCACCATGACCCTCCTCGGCCTCAGCCTGGTGGGTCTGGGCGGCGCCTTCTTCCGCCGGCGCAGGAAGTGAAGCTGAGAATCTCGACGTACGGAAGAAAGAAACTGAGGGCAGTTACCTGCGGTAGCTGCCCTCGGTTTTTTTGCCGGACGACCCGGGTCTCGTAAGAATCGCACGCTCCCCTAACTGTTCCCTCTCGGCAGCCCGTGGCTGCGGATCGGCGCGGTCAAGCGAAAGTGGCAAGGGCTGAGCGGGCCAAGTAGACTGCAGCGCCGATGTAGAAGCGTATATTCCGGGGTTTCAGGTCGCCGCCGCTGAAGTCACAGCCCGCGCACACCGTGTTGGTTTCTGGAGAAGCACGGGCCTTATGCGCGTAGGCCTCGTCCACGCTCCGTTGGAAGACGCTCCCCACGGAATGCTTCTTTTCGTAATCGCTACAGCACAATTGGTACAGCCCCTGCCAACTCACAAAGGTTACCCTGTCCTTTGGGTAGCAGACGAACTGTGCTCTCCGGTGCATAATGCGGGCGTCCCGACGTGTCGGCCGAAACAGCTCCTCTATGTTGATGCATCCGTGGGGCATACGGTAGAGGCGCTCGGTTTGACACTGCATCACTTGACCATCTGAAGTTGACAGGCTACCGCCCCTTGACGCAGCGAAGGGAAAGATGAAGCAGAACCTGGCGCCCCTGGCCCGCCAGAAAGTAGCTATACTGGCTGCCTCGTGAATCGTAGCCCTCGTAGGGGAGATCTGGATGTTCAGAAACGCCCTTCCCCTGGCTGCCTCCAAGAAATCTTGTGTATTTCGGTACACGTCGTCGAACTTAAGTCCCCTGTGAACGGCCTCGTAGGTCTCCCTGGTAAAGCCCCCCAAACTGACATTCACGTTCCTCAGGCCGGCTGCCACCAGCGCACGGGACATCTCGCGCGTGAGCAGAGACCCGTTGGTAACGATTGAAGGCTTGAGCCCCGCCTCAGCCGCCGCCCCAACGAACTTGACGATATCCGGGTGCAACAACGGTTCGCCAAGCCCGCACATCACGAACGACTCCACCCGCCCGTACTCGACCGCCCGTTCTACGACCTTGCGGAACGTGCCCTTCTCCATCAGCCCCATAGCAGGGGTCTTTTCCCTTGGGCACATGATGCAGTGTGCGTTGCAGCAGTTTGTGAGCTCCACGTCGAATATCGCCCTGACGCGGTCTGGACGTAGAGCTGCCGCGTCCGGCTCAGCCAGGGCGCCCCCCCAGCTGATGGCGTGCAGACGCGGTGTTGGGGCCTGGATTGATGCCGGTGCGGCTGTCAGCACGGACGACATATTCGCAAGATTGTTTCTGGGCGACTCAGTCACCATTCTCTACGCACTCCAACGTGTGTCCCGCCTGCCAGCCGGTTTGGAGGTTTAGAACTCGTAGAGCGTCTGGCATCGGCCGCAGATCGGGAACAAGCTCTTCTGCAACTCCCGGCGGAACTGCACATAGCGCGGCCCGTTCCAGAGTCGCGTCAGGGGCGTCTCCCGCACGTTCCCCACAATGTAATCGGGGAAGTCAATGCAGGGGTACACGTCTCCATTAGGAAGAACGTCTGCCCTCATCCACGGTACTATGCAGGTACAAGAGCCATTCATGAGCTTCCTGGACAAGTAATAGTCTCGAACCTGCTCTGGCTTCAAGTCAGGGATGAAATACTTTCCGAAAGGATACTTGGCCTCTCGTATGCGGCGCACTCCGTGCTGCACAGCCTCTACGTCCAGGTCTGAGTCGTAGGACAGGAACCCCCGCCAACTGCGGGCTTCGCAACCCAGGGCACGCTTCATCCGCTCCTCGTAAGCCCGGCCCGCCTCCTCGCTGGTGAACGTCCCAAACTGTAGCCCGACGAAGTCCACACCAAGCTGCGCTGCGGTGTCGTACACCTCGGGGAAATCGTGGACGTTCGCCTTGCTCACCGTGACGACGAAGGTCAGGTACGGACGGGCCGAACTTGTCGCGCGCCGCGCTGCAAGGACGCGGCGAACGCCGTCCAACACCTTGTCATAGGTGCCCGCCACGCCCCGGACGCAGTCGTGTGTCTCGCGCGGTCCGTCAATGCTCACCAGCAAGTTGGCTACGCCCAGCCGCACCAGGTCCTCCGCAGCCTCACTCAGGAAGGTGCCGTTCGTGTTGATGGCGCAGATCAGGCCGCGTGATTGCAGGTATGCGACAAAGGGGATCAAGGCGGGAGAGAGAAACGGCTCGCCACCCCACAGGTAGAACAGCGGCCGGAACCGGCCCACGTCGTCGGCAAGCCCCTTGAGCGCGGCCAGGTCCATCTCATCCCGGAAGGCGTTTGGCGAACTGTTGCGGTAGATTCCATTCGTCCCCCACTGCCCGCACATGGAGCAGCGGAGATTGCATCGGTTGGTCATCTTGATGTCAATGTAGCGCGGCGCCAACGCCCGTCCCCGACCGAACCGATAGTCGAGCCACCGCGCGCTACGTGAGCGCAGCGTTTCAACTGCCGTGGCAAGGAAGACGTCAGGGGTGCGGACAGCAATCCTCAGGAAGATTGGGAGCGGCACGTTCATGCTCTGGTCGCCCCTGAAGCGGCCTCAGTTCCCATCACCTCGGTGCGGGTGGGCGAGTGAAGGCGGTAGACGACGCCGCGCCAACAGATGTCCCGAGTGGCGAGAGAGTGGAGGCTGTTATGGAAGATGAGAAACATGGCCGCGGGCACGAGCAAAGCATGTTTCAGTGCCCGCCTCCAGCCACCGATCTCGGGAAGGATCCGCCGCACAGTATGCCACAGAAGCATGCCAGCTCCCATTTCTATGGGAATTACGCCGAACATGGCCACGAACGGCCAGGCGCTGATGCCGGCCTGGGGTGCAACCGCGCTCAGGATCAACCCGGCAAAGGCGAGCACAAAACCAAGCACGTAGACGGCGTGGAAAGCAAAGATGGCACGCCAGAGCGCAGGGTCGTAGACTCGGCATATGACCGTCTGCCGGTTGGTCCACTCAAGTACCTGAGAAAGAGAGGCGTCTTCGTGTGAACCTAGCAGGCACTGCGGGACAAACTCCACCCTGAGTCCGAGGTTGCGCACGGCAACGGTCACGGGGAAGTCGTCGGTTAAGGCTTTGTCCCACCGTTCAGCCACGCCCGCTCGCAAGAAGGTTTGGCGCAGGATGCCCATGGCGCCCCCCCAGGCATATGCGAGCTTCGGATCTGCCAGCATTGGCAGCCCTCCGCCGTTCCAGGTCGCGCGCAGATAGGAGCCCAGGCCTCCCCGCTCCGGGATGTACCATCGGAAGCCCGTCGTAGCGCCCACGTTCCGGTTCGCAAGCGGAGCCACAAGCTCGCGAAGGAAAGTCCTGCGTGCCCGCACATCGGAGTCCACGAAGACCAGGGCCTGGCCATCGGGCCTCGCCCGCTCGCAGGCGAACAACTGATTGTTCAGCTTCTGACTGCGGCCCGGCTGGATGCCGGAAACGAGAAGCCGAGTCGGCCTCTCGCGGTGCCTTTCGACCAAGTCGCGCAGAAGGGCCCGTGCAGGATCATCTTCCGTGGCCGTCACGAAAAGCAACTCGTAATCGGGGTAGTCCTGCTCTAACAGCGACCTCACGTTATCAGCGAAGCCCGGGTCAATCCCCTTGCACGGCATAATGACGGAAAGCTTTGGCGTGAACCCGGAGAAGTCACGCCTTCCGTGGCGACCGACATACCGCATGAAACGGAGCGTGCCGACGACCGGCAAGAGCACGAAGCCGGCAAGCGCCCCGAACACAACCCATAGGAGAGTCATAAGCATACCACGCTCCGCTCAATGTGGCACGTGAACCGCAGCCCGACGCATCTTGGGGGCCACACTGGTATTGATTCCAGCCGCCATCTCAGCAACGCCCTCGACGTCGCCGCTGAGGAACCAGACGCGGCAGCGGTCGCGGAAGCCCCTCAGATCGTGGTCCTGCCCCAGCGCTTTGGCCATCAGGACCATCTCGTGCGGCACGTCTGTAACGATCCCCCCCGCCTCTATCTCTGCTATGAACTGCTCGCACTCCTGGAAGAGTTGCTTCGAGGACTTGCCGTTCAGCGTGTACGGGAGCGGCTTCCACATGCTCGGCGGGAAGAGCAGCTTTATCTTATATGTGAGGGCATACTTCCAGAAGTCCTTCCGTGTGGCTTTCTCGAATCCGAAGGCTTGCGGGTTCCGTTCCCAAGGGGTGCCGGGAATCATGCCGGGGATGGTCACCGGAACGCTGTTCGGTCTTACCCGCCCCAGGAACGACAGCGTCTGAGCCCTGCTGTCGGCGTCCTCGAACGGGGCCGGGAAAATGACGCTCGCAATAGCGCGGATGCCCGCCTCTTTCGTCTGGCTTATCACGCGCTCGGCCTCGTCCAGGTCGAGGGGCTTGTTGAACGCGTCTCTTAGAATGCGCGGGCTCCCGGACTCCAGCCCATAGAAGATGGCTTCGCATCCGCTCCGCCGCAGGAGGTCGAAGTCCGCCTTCGCTATCCCATGCACGTGACCGAAGCAGCCGTAGCGTACGTCCAGCCCCTGCCGGATGATCTCTTCGGCAATCCCCACGGCCGTCCGGGCGGTCGTATTGCTGCCCGAGTAGATGAAGTAATGCGTGCGGGCGTCGTTCATCAAGATGCGCATCTCATCGAGCACGTGCGCGGGGGTCTTCACGTTCCATTTCCCCCCGCTCTTTACCGGATGGATGCAGAAGGCGCAGCGATTGGGGCACCCACGGCTTTCGTCCACAACTCCTATCCTGATCTTCTCCTGGCCCCTCAGGGCCGGATAGACGTCCTCCTCGTACGTGGGCAGGGGGAGCGTCTCCAGGCAATCCAGCGACTGGGGGGCGTTCCGCCTTATGGAGTTGCCTTCGCGCCAGATGATGCCGCTGACGCCACGCCAGTCTGCGCCGCGCGACATCGCCCCCACGAGTTCCGGGAGCACGCGCTCGCCCTCGCCTGCCACCAGCACGTCGAACGCCGCGGTATAGTCCAGGATGTGGCGGCCGAAGTAATCCACCTGGGGCCCCCCGCCGATGACCGGGACGTCCGGCAGGCGACGCCTCACCGCCTCGGCTATCTTGACGGAGCCCGAAAAGCCATCGCCGTTCCAGAGCTTCAGCCCCACGAAGTCGGCCCCGAACTCGGCTGCCTTCTCTGCGACTTCGGCCGCTATGCCCGCAATCGCGCGGGACCGGTGTGCCTCCAGTTCCATCCCGGCTTTCAGGAACCGCGCTTTCTCGAACAGCGAGAGCTTCTTGCCTTCCAAGAAGAGTTTCTGCGCCAGGGGCCGAACGCGCCGGCCCAGCCTCTCCGGGAAGAGGCGGGCGAGGGTCGTCAGCGTGCCGTAGTCCAGGATTCTGACGTCATGGCCGGCAGCCCCCAGCGATCCCGCGAGGCTAGCCAGGCCGTTGTCGGGCATCAGGCTGCTGGGGGTGTACGGATAACCAGCGAAGCTGACGAGGAGGAATCGCGCCATGCCTTGCTTCCTGCACAGTGCCACGGGCGGGTCGCTCGGCAAGCGACCCGCAGCCTCTCAGGCAAGTCCCGTGCCGACCGCGAGGAAGCAGCATAAGTGGTTAACGACTCCGAAACAAGTGGATTCGTGTCTACCTGATAGGTTGTAGGGGACCGACCGCTCCCGCCACATCTGTAGCAGGATTCCAAGCGAGTCCCGGTCTCCAAAATCATGCAGACGTCCGTAACGGAGGACTACCGGCCCCGCCCATTGCTGCAATCTGCTACGGAGAAAAGAGTTACAGTGTCTGAAGCAGCTTCGCCGCTTCGTCCGCTTCGGGGAAGGTTCGAGAGATGAGCAAGGCTTCCTCGAGTTCAGCCTTGGCCTCAGCCGTTCGGCCCGCCTTCTGGTAGGCCACGGCCAGGTGATAGCGGACGGTAGGGATCCCAGGCAGGCCCTTCCTGGCCAGCTCGAGATACTTCACGGCTTCGTCCGTATTGCCCTTCAGGGAATGGACCCAGCCAAGCGTATCGGCGATTTCCGGCGAGCCGCGTCCCAGCTTGAACGCCTGCTCCGCCAGCGGCAAAGCCGCGATCGGATCGCCCTTGCGCGTCGCCACCAGGTAAGCCAAGTTGTTACATGCAACGGGCGCAAGCGCAGGCTCTTTCATCGCCGCCTCGTAGCTCGCAATGGCCATCTCGATCCGGCCCTGCCCGTCGTAAAGCCGCCCGAGACGCAGATGCATCAGAGCGGTCTGGCGATCTGAAGCGTGGGGAATCGCTTCTTCGAAAACTCTAATGGCCGACTCCGCGTCGTCGTGTCCGGCGTGGCTTTCAGCGAGCAGTGCCCGCGCGAAGACGGAATCAGGATGGTCGCGGATGTTCGCCTCATAGGCTGCGACAGCATCCTGATGCTTTCCCTGTCGGTCCAACAAGAGCGCATGCCAGCAGGGAGGGAGCGGCTCGCCCGGCATGAGTTTCTGCACCACCTCCGCGCTCTGTAGAGCGGCCTCCGGACACCCGGCCCCGCTGAAGGAGACCAGCAGGTTGAGCGCCGCGGCGGCCTGCTGCCGACCGGGCTGTTGTGCAGCGGCGAGGCGTTCAAGTAATTCCTCGCGGTCCTCCTGCGGCCCCAATTCGCTCTGGCGGACTTGCTGGTCGTGTGCCTTGGCTTCTTCTGCCTTCCCCATGCCGGCGCATAGGACGGCGAGGCACCAGTGCAGTCCGTCCTTCGCCGCCTCGGGCGTGGCCGGGTCTGCAAGCGCTTTCCCCAACACCTGGCTCGCCTCTTCCTCCTGTCCCGCAGCCTGAAGCGCTACCGCAAAGTGCGTGCTGAACGCCAGGTACCGCGGGAAACGCTGCCGGGCATCGCGGAATAGCTCAAGGGCGGCCGGTGTCCTGCCGTCCTGCAGATCCAGCAGTCCGCGCCGGTAGGCAGGAACTTGGTCTGGTGCAAGCTTCAGTGCTTCGTCGAAAGCGTCCCGTGCTTCAGCAAGCTTCCCGCCACGCCACAACATTTCGGCCAGCAGATTATGAGTAGAGGCGTTCGCCGGCTCGGCCTCAACGAGGGCTCTCGCCAATGCGGTGGCCTCCTCCAGCTTCCCTTCGCTCAAGTAGGAGTTCAGGAGGATGGATCGAATCACCGGAGAGCCAAGCTCTTTTTCAGCACGGACGAGCAGAGCGCGTGCCTCCGCCATCTGGCCGGTGCGCGCAAGCACCGAAACAAGCCCTACGAGCGCCCGAACATCCTTGGGCTGAGAGGCAAGTAGGCCTTCGTAGATCTTGCGAGCGCTATCGAGCTGGCCGAGCCGCGCCTGTAGCACGGCCAACTCATAGGCGGGCCGCTTGTCGGCAGAAGTCGCTCGAAGGTTTTCATAGGCCGCCACGGCCTCTTTAAAAGATCCCTTCCGCGCGAGCATCCGCGCTATCAGCAGGCGCACTTGCGGCCCCCACGTCGGCGTGCCGGCCTGGTCTACTTCCAATTGGCAGAAGGCCAAGGCCCCGTCCAAGTTGCCTTTCGCCAGGAAGCCCGCCGCATGGATCAACACCAGATCCTCCATGCCTTCGGGAGGAAGCTTCGCAGCCTGGCGTGCCTCCTTGGCCGCCTGGAAGGCCTCAGGACGGTTCGGAAAGAGGGCCAGCGCGGCCACGGCATGCTCGGCGGCGGACTTCGGATCATCGCCTTTCAGATACTCCGCCAGCGCGAGGTGCGACTCATACTGCATTTCCCTCAGCTCGGCCGCCTGGCGCACGTTTCCTGGAACTTGGTCCGAAGCCTCCTGAAGGAACTGCTGGAAGGCGGCCGTCGCCTGTTCGCGATTGCCCAGGTCCCTCAGGCCCTTGGCGAGCAGAAACCGCGCTTGTGGCGAGGGCTGCCGCCCCAGGATGTTCTGCAGCTGACTAACCGCCTCGGCGGCACGGCCGTCTTGCAGCAGCACTTTGGCTCGCAGGTAAGCTGATCGGGGATCGTTCGGCTGTAGCTGACCGAGCCTTTCGCACAACGGGCGAGCCTGCTCCCATCTCTTTGCCTCCACCAGCACTGCAGCCTCCGCCAGCAAGAGGTCAAAGTCCTCGCGCCCTTCTTGCCGGGCAGCCTTGATGTGCGCCAACGCCCCGTCGTAATCGCCGGCGAGCGTCGCCGCCCCTGCCAACAGTTCGCGGGCCGCACGATGGTGCGGCTTGGCCGCGATGATGGGCGCGAGCACCTGCTTTACACGGTCGGGCTTCGGAACGAAGGCCGCGAGTGCGTGGTGGGCTATTTCCAGCCGCGGCTCCTCCATCTGTGGGTCAAGCTCCATCGCCCGGCCGTAGGCGTTGACGGCGTTTCTCTGTGCCTCAGCCATCTGGGGGAGGACGGCCAGCGCCAGCGCTTTCTTGTCAGCGGCCTCCTCCTTGCGGTCGAGATGCCGCGCCGTTGCCTCGGCATCACGCAGCATGCCCCACTTGCCAGCCAGCACTTTGGACTTCTGCATGTAGAGGTTCCCGAGTTCGTTGTATGCCTCTGCCTTGTTCTTGGTTTGTTCCGCATGGTCCTCGACCAATTTGATGGCCGGGGCGACCTGCTCCCCGATGACGGAGTCGCACAGCGCGACATCCGCGCCCTGGCCGGCGCTTTGCAGACGGTAGGCGGCATGCAGCGAAAGAAGTCTTGCGCGCATGAGAGCCGCTTCCGGCTCCTCAAGCCCCGTCTCCTCGGCCTTCTTCAGCTCTGCCTCGGCCCCCTCGAAATCCCGTTGCGACGCAAGTGCGTACATCAGCCCAACCCGCGCGTCGCGGTATCTGGGGTCACGCGCCAGAGCGGCCTTGAAGCTCGCCACGGCAGCCGCCGTGTTGCCGGAGCGCCTATACAGAATCCCTTTGTTATAGAGGACAACTGCGCGCCCGCGCAGGCGCGCAAAAGTGAAAAGCCCGCCGCCCACGATTATGAGGATGACAAGAAAGAGCAGAAGCCAGAGCGATCTTCTGCGCCTCGGTTCACCCATGTCAGGCACTGCACGTTCTCCTTGCTGCGATGCCGCTGCCACCGCGGACTTTAGCGAGTAAATGCCGCGTCCGAAGGCCGCCTGAGTTCGGGCGTCAGGCCGGAGCCCGCCTCATACGCCGCTTTGTTCTGTGCCCACACTCTACAGGGCAGCTGTCACACTATCAGCCAAACGGCGTCGGTTGTCAACGAGGCACACCCGTACCCCATTCGTCGCTGCCCCGAACCGGCGACGCCCGCGTTGCTCTCAGGCGCGCAGGAGCGGCCTGTCGGGCGCCGCCGAGGCCGGGACGCCTATGCGCCCGAAAGCCACTCCTCCCATGGACAATCGGGATAGTAGCTCCGCAGGCACTGCTGTACCGCCGCCGGGGCGTCCCGCAAGACCGTGGTGAGTTCCACAAAGAAGTAACTCAGGTCGTCCAAGGTCATACGGTACCCCCCCTCGAGAACACTCAGAGGCGTTCGGTCCGTGAAGAAGCGCTGTATGAGTTCCTCGTTTCCCTCGCATTGCTCCCGCACGTGATCCAGGTTCAGGCGCTTGGCGAGGGCCGGATTGTTGCGAACGCTGGGGTAGCTCTTCAGGCCGCCGAGCGGTTTGAAAAGGAGGAAACTCTCGTAGTAGGTCTCGTGGCGCGGGTTTACCGTGATGCAGAGGTCGTTCGCCTGCGCCACGAGCGTCGCATAGTCAAAGACCCGCTTCATGAGCTCGAGCAGCATGGGAAGCGCGCGGTGCAGCTCCCGACGCCGGTCTGCCAGCATCGTCACTTCGATCAGTCGCCGGCCGGCGCTCCGGAGCTGCTGCAGCTCGTCATGGTAAATCTCGTCCATGGGAAGCCCGACGGGCGTGTCGAGAACGAGAGAGATGGTTGCCACCACCGTCCCGCGAAGCACGGAAACGAACGTGACCGAAGTCGGGAAGGCGTTGAAAACCGAAAGGCGGATGCGGTGTGGGCTTTCCTCGATGTAGCCCCGGTCAAGATAACTCTGGTAGACCAGCCGAAAGGCTTGTTCGAGCTCCTCTCGGGACGCGGCCGGCCTGACGATGGCTTCGTCGCGCCGAGCCGCCTGACCGCCTGTCCGCGTCCCGGTCACCTCCACCTGCCTCTCATGCGAGCTTAGAGACTTAGCGTGACTTTGATCCTCACCGTGCAGGGGCCTGGCACTCCCTCAAATGACGCTTGGCCTGCAGATTTCCGCAACGCTTGGCCCACCATACCAACGGGACCTGCTGGATGCACACCCTAAACCACTTGAAAGGCGTGCGCTTCACCATACGCGAACCTTGAGGAGTCCAAAGCATTCTCCAGCAGGTTTTTCTACTGGAATCCATGGCGAACTGCAAGAGAATCCTGCCCCTGCGCCGCCTGATCGCTGGGTAGACCGGCGTGCGGGGCACTGTGCAACGCGGCCAGCGCACGCCAAGCGTTGTCAAATCGGCCGAGGCGGATCCAAGGAAACGAAAGTCCTTCTGCAAATGCAGTACCTATTGATGAGGAATCTGGCTGTCGCTTTGGGCGTGTTCGGGGTCGTCTGAGCGGTAGGACACAGGGAGGCCGGAGCCAGAAGCCAACACGGCGTGTTGAAAAAGCGCAACATAATGTCGAGAACTCGACCCATGCCGCGTCGCAGCAGGGCCGGACAGCCGCCAGTGGCCACATCGCTTCCGCGGGCAAACGGAGCCCAAGGAAGCGGGCGGCAAGCACTTGGAACACCGGCGCAGGCGCAGCGTAGAGCTACTCAGCACAGGGCCGATTCATGGCCATGCTGGCATGAAGTTTGCGCCGGGGAGGTTCAACGGGTCATCTCCGCCGTCTCACAAAGCATCATCCGGGCGACGTCCATGTCACGGGTCGGCATTCTATTTGTTACGACAGACGAAGAAGCCGTTGGAGCCGTGCGGCGATTTGTTGTGAAGATGGACAGCGAACTGTGCGTGGCCGGCTCGCTCCAGGACGCTGCCAAGGAGATGGCGAAGCACAGCTTTGACCTGGTGCTGATCCAGATCGACGCCCCCGGGGGCCTTGTCCGCCGCCGTCTGGCGGACGGGCTCATCTTCGCCGAGCAGCCACCGGTCGTCGCAGTGAGCCGAAAGGCATCCATCCGGGACGCCGTCCAAGCGGTACGGGCGGGGGCGAGGGACTACGTTGTAGCCACGCCTGAGGATGCCCGCACGCTGGAGACAGCGGTTCGCCGTGCGCTTTCGACCGGCGTGGAGGCGCGGGGGCCGGGGGAGACCGAGCCGCCAACAGGGATGCCCTTCAGGGGGTTCATCGCGGTAGACCGGCGCGTTCTGGCTATGTGCAGGACCCTTGCCGCGGTGGCGGATTCCGACGTGACGTTGCTACTCCAAGGGGAAAGCGGCACGGGCAAGAGCCTCCTGGCAGAGAAGCTTCATGAGAACTCGCCTCGCCATCTGGGGCCTCTTGTGGAGGTGAACTGCGGACCGCTCACGGACGCGCAAGTGGAGATGGAACTGTTCGGCTACGGCGATGGTTCGGGCGCTGCCGGGCACGATGACGGCCGGGGGGCCTTTGAGCAGGCCGATGGCGGCACTCTCCTGCTTGGCGAGGTGGACCACGTAGGTCCCGCTCTGCAGGAGAAGCTGCTGCGAGCAGTGGACACCGGCGAGTTCGAGCGAGCAGGAAGCTCTGGCACCACCAGGAGCGACGTGCGGATCATTGTGGCCAGCAGCCCTCCTGCGAACCATGGAGCGGCACAGGGCTTGTTCCAAAGGGCGCTTAGGCGCCGCGGCAGCTCAGTCACGGTGCGGATTCCTCCGTTGCGGGAGCGAATTGTGGATGTGCCGCCCCTGGCGCGACATTTTCTGGGGGTGGCCGCTTTGAAGCATGGGCTCGGCCCAAGACGCCTCCTCTCGGAGGCCATGAGCGACCTCGTGCGCTACCCCTGGCCGGGGAACGTGCGGGAACTCAGAGATGCCATGGAGTACGCAGCGCTGTCGGCGCAGGGCGAAGCCATCGGGCCTGAGGACCTTCCGGCGCCGATCGCCTGGACATGGACGCCGGACCAGAGGCGGCCTCCGGTTGCACAATTCTCTCCGCTGAAATCGGCGATGCGAGAACCGGAGCGCCAGCATATATTGCACGCACTCAGAGCCTCGCGGTGGAACAAACTCCACGCGGCGAAAACGCTGCAGATCAGCCGCTCCACGCTCTACAAGAAAATCAGGGAGCACGGGCTTGAGCAGGAGATCACTGAGGCGGCTGACACAGGGATTCCAGACGACGGACTGGAAAATGGGGTGTCCGAGGTGACATAATGTGCGTCCGATTCATACGGCTGTGAAGGGCGTTTTTCCGTTGCACCGCTGCCCCGGGAAGCGACATGGAGCGCAGAAAGCGGCCGCGACTTCAACTGAGGCTGAACGTGGAGTTTTCTTCGGCCGAAGGCCAAGCCGGAGGCTTCGGCATCACGGACAACGTCTCCGCCGGGGGGGTGTACTTTCTGACGCCTGACTGGCAGGGGCTGAGGACGGGACAGAACCTGGCCCTGCGCCTGTCCGGCATGAACAACTCCACCGACTGGCCGGTTTTCCGGACCCTGGGCTGCAAGGCGACCGTCTTGCGTCTGGACGTCCCCCCTGACCGGAAAGTGCCGCACGCCAAGGCGGGCGTTGCCATGCGCTTCGACGACAGGCCACGGGTCGACATGTACGGCCTCACGGCCTGAACCAAGGCAAAGTCCGATCACCCCCGGCCCAATGCGCCTCAAGCGTCCATTAAGCCGTGTTCATGCATCTTGTTGTAGAGGGTGGTGCGGTTGATCCCGAGGCGCCTTGCGGCCTCCTTCCGGTTTCCACCGCATGCTTGGAGTCCTGCCAGTATCAGACGGCGTTCCCCTCGCTTCAAGGCCTCTTTGAGAGGGACGAGCTCTCCCTCACCGAAGAGCGGTTCTTCGCGCTGGACTATTCTCACGTCCAGGTCTTCGGGCATGATGCGCGCTGAGTGACACATGACGACGGCTCTCTGGACGACGTTTTCCAGCTCGCGAACGTTGCCCGGCCAGTCATACCCGGTCAGAATGCGCATGGCCTCCTCGGAGATGCCGTCCACTGCGTGCACGGCCTCACCCCTGTACTTCTGCACGAAGTGCTGCGCGAGCGCGATGATGTCCTGGCCTCGCTCCCGCAGGGGCGGGATGTGGATGTTCATGACGTTGACGCGGTAGTAGAGGTCCTCCCTGAACTTCCCCTCTTTGACGAGTTTGGTGAGGTTTTCGTTTGCGGCCAGGATCAGGCGCACGTTCACGGTGCGGGTCTCGTTACTGCCCACCGGCTCGAACTGGAACCTTTCGAGCACGCGGAGAAGCTTCATTTGCAGGGACGGGCTCGCCAGGGAGATCTCGTCCAGGAACAGAGTCCCCTTGTCGGCGGCCTCAAACCTCCCCCACTTGGTGGCGATGGCGCCGCTGAACGCCCCCTTGACGTGGCCAAACAACTCGCTTTCGAGCAGCGTGTCGGGGAGGGTCCCACAGCTCACCTCGACGAACGGCTTGCCCGTCCGCGCCGAGTTCATGTGAATTGCGCGCGCAACGATCGTTTTCCCGGTCCCGCTTTCCCCGGTGATCAGCACGGTGGCGTCTGTGCCCGCCATCACCTGCACCATCTCCAGCACGCGCTTCATCTTCGGATCGCGGCAGACGATGTCGTCGTGGTTGAAGCTCATGCTGAGCTGCTGGCGAAGCCTTCGGTTTTCCTCCATAAGGGCCTGCTGCTGGAGCGCGCGCTCGATGGCAAGTTTCACGTCCTCGTCCGATATGGGCTTCGTGACGTAATCGAAAGCTCCCATTTTCACAGCCCGCACGGCGTCCTCGATGGTGCCGTAGCCAGTGAGCATGATCGTCGCCGTGGCAAGGTTCAGCTTTCGGATGTGTTGCAGCAGGTCGAAGCCGCTTCCCTCTCGGAGCCGTACATCCGCCAGGATCACGCGGAAGCGGTCCTTTTCCAGAGAGGCCTTCGCTTCCTGCAGTGTGGCCGCTGCGGTAACGCCATAGCCCTCCAGCCTCAGGTATTCGCTCAGGCTCCTCAGCACGATGGGGTCGTCGTCCATGAGGAGCACGGACGTCTGCTCAGCCATCAGAACCTCCTGTCCCTACTGCTGGTTGACGGGCACGACGACCTCGAACGTGGCGCCGCGCTCCGACGGGCCGAGACGTATGTCGCCGCCGATTCGGCTGAGCGTGTCGCGGCACGCCGCAAGGCCCAGGCCCGTGCCCGTCCCGTCCCTTTTGGTGGTGAAAAACGGTTCGAATATCTTGTCCCGTATCTCCTCCGGCACGCCGGGGCCCGTGTCCGCAAAGGTAAACGCCACGGCGCCATTGCCGCCCTTCGCACGGACCGTCAGCACCCCGTCCCTCCCCATGGCGTCGAGGGCGTTCTTTATGACGTTGCCGAAAACGTCGTACATCTCCGCGCTGGCGCAAGCCGGCAGGTCCGCCGGAACCTCCATGCGTATCCGTATGTTGGTGCCTCGCGCCCGTTCCTCGTACAGAGCGACCGCGTGCCGGATCACATGGCTCAGGCTCATGGGCCGCCCCGCCGCACGGTGCCCGCGGGAGAAAGCCAGAAGCTGACCAACGATGTTTCCCATGCGCATCAGGCCCCGACGGCTCTCCTCGAGGTAGGAGCGCGCCTGCTCCGGATCGTCCTCCAACTGCCGCATGGCCAGGTTCAGGAACCGCAGTATGCCGTCAAGCGGGTTGTTCAATTCATGCGCAACCTTGGCGGCGATGGTGCCGATCAGCGCCAGCCGTTCGGCCGCGGACAGCTTGGCCTCCATCTCGACATCCTCGGTCACATCCTGCACAGTCAGGACGCCCCCTATAGAAGCGCCATCGGAGGCGTGCAACGGCGAACCGCGGACATCCAGCGTCCGGCTCTGGCCGTCCGCCGCGTAAGAGACCCGCTCCAGGCGGAAACCGCAACGCCCTTCCGACACGCTCTGGAGCTTACTGCGCCATGCTTCAGGGTCCACGTCGAGGCGCCCCTCCAGTGGGATGCCTTTCCGGCCCTCTGCATCCTGGAGCGACATGCCGAAAAGGCCATGCGCCGCCGCGTTACTGAAGCAGACCCGCAAATGCCTGTCATAAGCGATCACTGCGAGCGGAATGCCGTCGAGAATGTCAGAGCTGAGCGCCCGCATCGCCTCAACCTGTGTGTCTTTCTCGACGACCAGTTCGGAGCACGACCTTACGACCTTGACGAGCCTGTCGTTAAAGTACCTCAGTTCAGACAGGAAACTGAGCGGCCGGAGCAGGGCCCCCAGTTTCTGCGCGAGGCCCGTCGTCAGTTGCAGGTCCTCCGGCGCGAACGACTTGTTATCCTTCGGCATGGTAAGGCAGAGGACGCCGAAGAGCTGGTCGCCATGCATCAGGGGCGCAGCAAGGCAACTGAAGTTCGAGTACCGCCGGCAGACGCGGCCGCGCAACCAGTGCACTTTGCGCGCATCAGTGACCAGGATCGGCTCGCCCACCTCCGCCACCCAGCCGGCCAGTCCCTCGCCCAGTTTCTGCCGCAGGCCCAGGCGTTTGTCCTGCTCCGGGCCTTCTGCGGCTTTCAGGATCAGGGTCTCCGTGCGCTCGTCCCAAAGGTAGATGCTCCCTGCGTCACAGTGCAGCAGCTCAAGGGATTTCTGCAAGGCTCCTCGCAGCATTTCCTCCGCGTCGGTGTGAGCGGAGAGGCTGGCGGCGAATGCCAGGAGCTTCTTTGCCTCGTCTTCTCTGCGACGCTCCAAGTGCGAGGCCACGTTGTCAGACTGGCGCCGGCCCGGTCGAGCTCCCGGGTCAAGGTCGCTGGCCCACTTGTAGCCGTCGCCCAGCAAGAACCCGCGAACGCGCTGTGCATTCTCGGACGCATCCGCCCCAGCCGAGATCCATAGGATTCGTTCTGATCCCACAGCCGGCGGGCAGAATCCCTCGACCTCCCCGTTCCGATCGGGAAGCGAGACTATGAACCGTGCCGACGGCATCCGTTCAGCCGCTTCGATGAGCAGCCGCTCGACTTGCTCGACGCCATCCGCGGCCGTCAAGACGACCACAGGACCGTTTGCCTCGCGGTCTGCCGCACGGAACACATCTTCTACGGAGGTCGCGCGCCTCGGCTCGTAGCCCAGTGCCTGAATGGCCTCTTCGAGCGTGGGGTCAAACGGACGCCCCATGCAGACGGCCACAATCCGTTCGTGCGAGTGCATTGCTGGACCTCCCCCTCTGCCTATTCACAGAACGTCTTTGCGACGCCAAATCCAACCGTTAATTGAAATGCAACACCTATCTAATACCTTCGCGTACGACATCGAAAGGGCGCCCGGACGACGAATCGCACTTGCCTGGCTGCACAACCCTCTCATGCATAAGAGCGAGGGCTCCCCGCCCCGCTCGCTACCCACGTGCCCTTTGCTCCGGCACCTCCGCAGGACGCCTGGCCGAGGGCCGAAGCCGTTCCCCTCTCTAATGTCCTTCTCTCTACGACGCAGTCAGCGCCAGGAGGTCAGCCATGTCCGTGCTGTCCTCCGGGTATACGGCCATGCGGATCGTTACTTTTTCCACATCCGTCAGGTTGCTGCTCACCCTGTCAACCGCAGTCTGCCCGCCCCGGCGGTCGGTTTCGGGCAGTATTATGCCGACAACCGGGCTGCCCGGTATCTCGGCAGACGCCGCTCCGGGCCCTGGGTCCACGCGGAGGGCAGCGGCGCTCCCGTTGTGGCTTACAAAGCCCAACAGGTCGCTGGAACGCAACGCTCGCCTGGCCCTTTTCAAGATCTCCGTCGCCCCGACCTTCTCCGAGGAGACTGTCACCAGGCAAAAATAATGGTTGTAGCGTTCGCAGCGCCGCCTTTCCTGCATCAGCATCTGCGCGAAACCAGGAACGACCGCCTGTGCGACGAGCGCTTTTATCTCCTCCAAGAGCGCTCTCGTCATCCTCACCTCATGCTGCAGCCTGCCTATCTCATCGTGGGCCCGCACTACTCTGTCCCCCTAAGGTTGCGGTGACGTTGGCCCGACACGGAAGACGCAGTCGTACCGCAAAGGCCGTGCCGCATGCGTCCATCCCGCCCGCTCAAACTTCCCACAGGCCTCTCGAAGTCCACGAAAGGCAACACGCTAGCCGCAGGATTGCAGCGCGACAAAGATCCTGCTGGCAAGAGCAGTCGGAAGGCATGACAATCATGGCACATGGCCGCCACGTCTGTCGCCCGCGCGAGGCCCGATAATCCTCCCAACTTCCGCCGCGCATAGCACGATCAGAGTCAGGAATTCCGTATTGCAATGCAGCCGGGAATGGGGTATAGTAAACAGCTTGTCGGGGGTTTCGTGGCTTGTTGCAGGACGCGATTGCGTAGGGGCAGATTGTCTGAGCCAGGCAGCTCGGAGGGCCGGTGCACTCGAGGCTGTTCTATCGCCGCTGCGATGGAGGGGTAGGTATTACCCCTGAGCGGCCTGTACAGTCGCCCGCCGGCCCGAGGCACGTTATCGAGGGGGAAGACACTCGGCGTACCAAGGCCTAGGCCATGCCAGTCGGCTTGGGAGTTGGTATGCACCAGTTCGCTGCATCGTTCCCAAAAAGTAAACATTCAGCCGCATGCACGTGTTGCTCACAGGGTTGCGGCGGGGCGGGTTATGGCAGTTACGATGTTCCATGGATCTGAGAGGCGCCGTTATCCCAGGGCCGCAATCCAGCTCCCGTTGCAGCTCTATGCGGTGGGAGCGGATAGACGCCTCGCAGAGGGAGTGACCGTCAACGTCAGCCCCGTGGGCCTGCTGGCGGAGTGCACCCTCATCGCCGGGGAGCTTCACGGGGAGTTGGTGGACGTGCGGGTGGGGCTGCCGCTCCTGGCCAGCGGAGAGGAGGACGAGCGTTTCCGAGCACGCGTGCTCCGCGTGGAGGAAGGCGGTGTGGTGCGGTGCGCTGTGGAAGTCCTGGGCACTCCACCTGCTTCCTTGCTCGCCCCGGAGCTGCTCGGCAGCCATTCGAGCATCGTAGATGTCAAGCGGCAGATGTTGAGCGTCCTGAACTACGACGTCAATGTGCTCATTCGGGGCGATAGCGGGACGGGCAAGAACGTCGTGGCGGCGCTGATCCATCGCTACTCCCGCCGTTCCTCTGGGCCGTTCATCAGGGTGAGCTGCCCTTCCATCCCCGATACGCTCCTTGAGAGCCAGCTTTTCGGGCACGAGAAAGGTGCCTTCACCGACGCCCGGCAGTCGCGGCCCGGCCTGTTCAGGATCGCCCACGGGGGAACCATCGTGTTGGACGAGATTTCAGCCGTGGCGCCGTTCGTACAAGCCAAACTCCTGCAGGCGATTGAGGAGAAGCGGTTCATGCCGATTGGGAGCCGCGAAGCGGTGCACGTGGACGTGAGGATACTTGCCACCACGAACGACGACCTCGAGAAGAAGATGCGCGAGGGCTCCTTCCGCAGGGACCTCTTCTACCGCCTTAACGAAATCGAGCTGATGCTGCCGCCCCTGCGCAACCGCAAGACTGACATCCCCCTCCTCGCAGACTACTTTCTCCGCAAGTGCTCGGCGGAGTTCGAGAAGGACTACCGGCCCCTCGGCGGCTCAACGCTGCGCCTGTTGCAGGATTACGGATGGCCGGGAAACGTTCGTGAGTTGGAGAACACCATCAAGCGGGGCGTGCTGACGGGACAGTTCGACATGATCGCACAATTGAACGCGGCGCGGCAGTCCGAGGAGCATCCTGCGCGCCCCGAGAGGTCCCGCGGGGCGCCTATGGAAGGTCAGTCAATGGCCGAAGTAACCGAGGAGGCGGAAAGGCAAGCACTCGTACAAGCCCTGGAGGCGGCCGCTTACGATCGGACAAGGGCAGCGGCCTACTTGGGAGTGAGTTACCGGACGCTCTTGAGAAGGATCAAGAAGTACCGGATCGAGGTCTGACCCTGTCAGAACTTGCCTTCCTCTTGTTTCGGGGCTGCCCCCTCTGGCCGTGCCATCCCGAGTCCGAGGGGCGGTAGTCACTTCGCCCACGGCGTCTGCGCGTTTTCGCGCAGGGGACCCTCCAACAGAGCCGGGATGTAATCGCCCGCCACCGGACCGCGGTAGTCGAAGAAGACTATGCCGTTCCCCCCGTTCGTCCTTGCGGTGTCTACCATGTCGGCAACTTGCCAGGCGGCCGACGCCTTCCATGCCCCCAGCCCGATCTGGAGCGGTATGCGCCCGTTAACCCACTTGCGCTGCTTCGAGACGGCGGAGGCAAGCACGCTCATGTCCGTCAGGTAATCCATCGGGCAGACGAAGTCCAGATAGCCGTTCTGCACCCAGAGCGCCCAGTCCTGCCCCACGCTGTCCCTGGCCGAGTCCCAGTCCTTGAAGACATCGGCTGATATCTTTACCGACGGGTCAATCTCACGCGACTTTCGGCTTACCTCGCGGACCACCAGTGTGATCTGATCGCGACGGAAGTCCAAGTACTTTCGCTCGAGCGCGCCGCCGGCACGCACGTCCTCCGGCCACCGCCTCACTTCTGCACCGATGGTCTTCTCGAACCTGGCCCGGCAGCCGTCGCAGAAGCACGCGTCGCCGTTCGGATAGCGGATGTAGTCGAACTGGATTCCGTCAGGGTGGAACTTGCGCGTCATCTCCAGCGTAGCCTCGATCTCCAGTTGTTGGTTCGCCGGATTCGAGGGGCACAGCGTGGCGGAATTGGGCCCGCCGACCACCTTGCCCTGCGGGTCCAGGCAGACACGCTTCTCCGCGACAAACTCATCGAGCACTTGCTTCTCCGGCCGCATCAGGTTGAAGTTCACGCGCCACAAATGCACCTCGACGCCGTTCTTCTTCCCGGCGGCCAGCATCTTCTCCATCTGCGGGCCGCGCTCCTTGATGAGCCGGGACAACGGCAGCACGTCGCTCTCGTAGTGGGCGTAACCTGCAGAGCAGACGTTGACCGCCAGGGCGTTCAGATGGGCCCGCCGCATGCCGGCGAACAGAGCGTTCCAATCGTCGCCCGGGACATCGGGAGAGTGAAGCCATGCCCCGCGGAACTCACGCGGTCCGCGCGAGGGCAAGCTCCGGATGAAGGCGAGCTCGGCCGCTTTGCGCGCTTCCCCGAAACTCGCGTAGGCGTCGTATGCCTGCCCAGCGGCCAGCTTCTTGAGGGCCGCACCTTCCAGGCGCGCGGCCTCCGCCACGGCCTCGGCCGCCCGAGCATTCCCTTCGCATGCCCGAACGAGGCCGGCGCGGTCCTGATAGCGCCGGAAGTCCCATAGGTCCTCGCTCACGTGGCGCGCTGCTGGAGCGTACACGTCCTCGCCTGCCAGATGGGCAATCCCCGCCAGGATGAACCGCGACGTGTCGGCTACCTCTCCCGCCCTAAGGACGGACGAAAAGAACATGCCGCTCGGCGATAAGATCACCGCCGGAGCGCCCGTGTCCGCCCCGTTGGCATCGAGCCAATTCGCCACCACTCGGCCGTCGGCCGCCGCCCGCGCTTCCATGATGTTCGACGAACGTGGAGCGAATGCCTTCGGGAACACCGCGGGGGCGGCGACGTTGAACTTGACCACGCTGAAAGGCGTGGCAGACCCTCCCGCCCTGAACTTCGCCTCAGCCACGCCCATCATCGGAAGCAGCCGGCTGTCCACCGAGAACAGTCCGATCACCTTTCCGCCCTCGCCAACGAATTGCTGAAGCGCCCCCACCTCTTCGTCAGTCACCTTGAAGTTCATCGGCAGAATGGCGACCCTCCGTCCCTTCAGAGCCCCCCGGGCGACGGCCTCGTCGGTGAGCACGGCGTACGGCAGCCCCGTGCTGATGAGTATCTGCTCCATCTCGCCGACCGTCGTGCCGACATGAGAGCTGTCGGACCGGCCGGAGACCTCACTGACGGTGCCGTAGACAATGGCGATGTCCGGGCGCGCCCGCGTGCCGCACGACAGGTACTCCGCGGCTGCGCGCAGCATCCTGCCGGCGTTCGCCTCGTTCTCGTCGCCTTCGGCCAGCAGGACGTGCGAGAAGAAGAAGCCGCCCTGCGAGATCGTCGCCGCCGCGTAGCCGGAGTCCCTGCCCGTCGCGTCCAGCCAGTCCGCCAGCACAATCGTCTTCTGCCCCGGCGCCGGCACGCTGACGTTCCACGAGACTTGGTCGAACCCCACAGGCAAGCCCTTGAGCACATCGGTGCGGCATCTGACGTGGCAGAAGAGCGTCCGGTCGGGCGACGCCACGTAGCTGAGGCCTTGCAGCCCTAAGACCGCGTCTAGGCCATTGGTCGTGTAGAAGCACATTACCTTGCCGCCATCGGTGCAGAAGGACTTCAGCATCGCCTTGGCGGCACCGCTCAGATTGGGCGCGTGTGGGATAATGGCCACGTCGTAACCATCGAGTGCGCCGGCCAGAACCTGCTCCTGGCTCAGGACGTCGTTAGGAATGCCTGCACGCTGCAGCACGCGCTCCATCCGCGCCAGGTGCTGCCGGGCCGTCTCGGCCTCGCGCCCGCCCCCGGGGTCTGCAATCACCGCCACCCGCGGCTCAGCCCCAAGAGCGGCGCACCCAGTCGTGCAGAGCACAATGGCCAGCATGGACAACGCCGCAAAGCCGAACCTCATCATGTCCAATCTCCCTTATCTCCCGCAATTGCGCGCACAGCCGTTCCCGCCCTCATCCGGCTGATGCTGCAAATTGCCCGCGCTTTAGAACTGTATGCCCCAAGCCGGAGGCTGTCAAGGTCCTCTTGCGGCACGTGATAGTCCGCCACATGCGCATGCGGGCGCCCTTGACCGGCCAGGAGCAGCGTGCCATCACGGAGTTCCTGCAAGCGGCAAACGGGCAGGAGTAGCCCTTGAAGCGCCCGGCGCCGCTCATTGCGAATCCGTCCCCGCATCGGACCTCGTAGCCGCACTCCCGCCCATCCGCTTCTCCTGGACCACCTTCACCAGCCCCCACCGCACCCCTTCGGGCAGGCTGCCGTATCCCGGCATGGCCGTGCCGCGATAGCCGTTAGTGATGACGTTGAAGGACCACTGAGGCTGGAGGCTGAAGGCGGTGAAGTCCGGAGGCTGCGGCCTCAGGTCTTTGGACACGTCCGTCAGGCTGCGCCCGTCCCTGCCGTGGCACTGCGCGCAAGTCCTCTGATACTCCTGGACGGCGGCCTCCATGTCAGCCTTTGACACAGGGGCGGTCACCGGCGACGGCTCGGCCAGAACTCCCCAGGTCTGAGCCAGGTATGCGATCAGGCTGTCCAGCTTCGGCGGGCTGAAATACGAGAAATACGGCATGCCGCTCCCGGGCACGCCCTGGCTGATCTTCAAGTACAAATAGGCCTTCGTCGAGCGGACGGCGGCGAGGTTTTCCGGCGGCACCGAAAGGTAATGCGCGTCCGGCCCGTCTCCCTGGCCCTCCGTGCCGTGGCAGAACGAGCAGGATCGCGCGTATATGGTCGTGCCGTTGTCGTACACGATCTGGATATGGCCCCTGTAGTCCTTCACCGCCTGCTCGGTGTACGAATCAAGCTTCTTCTGGTATTCCTCCGCATTCTGTCTCACCTGAGGGATCAGCGCGCCAAAAGCCCGGTCCTGAAAGCCCTGGCGCACAAGGAGCATGGACACCAGCAAGACGACGAGGCCGGGAACGACGAACCTTGGGCTCATGGGCACGCCGCCCGAGTGGAACGCCGCCAGCCCGATGAGTGCGGCGGCGAGTACGCCTCCGACGAACAAGTACACGTAGCCGGAGAACGTCGGTTCACGAAGGAGCGACAGGAACAGGCCGATCCCGATTGCGACCTGCGCCAGCAACCCTCCGAGCATCCACCGGACGAGCGACTGCCGCCTGGCCGAATCGTTCTTGGCCGTGAAGAAGTAGTGAAACGCGGATGCGAACACAATCGCCGCGCCGAGGACGTGCAAGTAACGCAGGGACCAGTGGATGAGCAGTGGGCGGTCAAAGGCAAACCTTCCGCGCAGGATGCTGAGCCACCGGTCCGGGTTCTCCGCCGAAACCAGCACCGCGGCAAAGAAGCCGGGGATCGCCAGCAGGACAACGATTGCGAAAAGCCCGATGGCCAGGTGAACGTGGCGGTGCACGTGGGCCTTGTGGCCCAGCGCATCGAAGGAGAGTGACGCAGCGATCAGGAACAAGATGATGAGCAGCCATAGGGGGGCGAAGATCGTGAGCGCGGTGAAGAACGGGATGCTGAACACCACCTGGATCAGCAGGAGCGGCCCGACGCCCAGGACCACCGCCATGCTCTTGTGCACGAGGAACGTGCGCAGGACGCGCTTGTCCCATCTCAACTCCGACGCTGCGGTGGGTGCTCCTGCGCCGCCCAGCTCGCCGGCCCACCATGCGCGCGTGAAATACGCGAATGCCAGTATGCCGGTGCCCAGCATCATGAGCACAAAGAGCAGGTGGAGCGCGAAGGCGGCGAACAGCAGCCCGCGCGCGAGCATCTCCGTGACCGGCAACGGCAGCAGGATGTCGTGGAGGACGCTCATTGCTGCTCCTGCCCGGGGATGCGCGTATACCGGGCGGGGGCCTCCAAGTGGACGGCCTGGCGCTGGAGCTGAGTGATGAAGCGCGCCAATTTCGTCCGCTCCTCGTCCGTTCCGGAGAAGGCCGGCATGAAGGGGATCATCTGCTCCGTCCGGCCGAGGATCACGAAGATCGCGTCCTCGGGCTTGCCGCGAAAGCGGGCGCGGATGTCGTTGCGGCCCCCGATGGTGTGGCATGTCCCGCAGTTCTGCGCGAACAGGAACGCTCCTTCTTCCTCAAGCGACGGGGTCTGCGCCAACCGGTTGTACCAGTATGCATGCTTCAGCATCCCCTCCTGCCGGAAGAGCTCGTGTTCGCTCAGCAACACCGTGTTGGCGTACATGTAGCCCGGCATGAGGTAGGGGCCCCGAATGAACTCGCGCACCCATTCATACTCGGCCGCGAAGACCAGAACCCCGAACGTCGCCGGGAGGATCAGCAGCTTAGCCATGACCCCCGAACGCAGCCATCCTGCCGCGACCGCCAGGGCCACAAGACCCACCAGGACAACGTGCCCTGCCCAAAACCACGGCGTCTCCCGCAGGCCGGTCATCATCTGAAAAGCGAACACTGCGTGCGTCTTGAACGAGGAAGGCACGACGTGGAACCACCACCAACCTGAGGCCGCCATCGGGACGGCCGCTCCTGCAAGGATCGTGGCGTAGAGCCGCAGGGCCTCCCGCTGGAGCGCAAGGTCCCGATGCCAGAACAGAAGAAAGATCATCACGAAGGCGGCCCCCATGACCAGCGCCTCACTCAGCCGCCAGGCCAACTGCGGCAGGAACGTCGGGTTGAAGAAGGCTCCCCAGAAGCTCCTGTCCCAGGGCCAGCCGTCCGAGGTCAGCATGAAGCCCAGGATGCCGGTGATGATGAGGGCCGACAGACCGGCGAGGACCATGTAACTGCCTCCCAGGTAAACGTGCCGCCTCTTGCGAGGGCCCGACCAGGCGTCCCACGTGAAGTAGTAGGTCACCAAGACGACCACTTCCATCGCAAAGACCACCCACTCGATGAACCACGGCCAGAAGAAAACGCGAAGCATCGAGCCGATGCCGCTTGGCACCATGGCGCTCGTCGTGAACCAGATGCCGACGCCCGTCATGGCGCCGAGGCTGGTGATGATGATCACGGTGGGCTTGATTGCCGCCTTGGCAAAGCTGTCCCAGCCCGCCTCGCCCCTGCGCCACCCCACGTACTCAGCCAGGACGACCATGCTTACCAGCCCGATGGAGACGCCGTGGCTGATGAAGACGTGGATGACGGCATTCACGCCGATGACGAGGCCGTCGCCCAGCCATGGGAACTGGAAGTACGGGAATTCCATGCTGCATCCTCGCTACCGGGCGCCCTGTGTCCCTTCGGTTCCAGCCGGACTCCTATGGGGCCGCGGCTGCGGGGTCATGTAGGCCGACACGTCAAGCGCCTCCTCGTCGGTGAGGTTCGGATTGCCCTGCGGCATGAACCGCTTGACGAAGGCGGCGAGCACCTTCGACTCGGCCATCTGCGAGCCGTCAGTGTAGGAGCCATCGCCCCAAACGGGCGGACCGGTGCCTCCCTGGCCCGCGTTGCCGTGGCAGACGGCGCACTTGCCCTCATAGATGGCTTTGCCTTTGGCAGCGGTCGGTTGATAACTGCTCTGCAGCGGCTGCAGGCCGAGCCACGGTACGTCGGCGCCCACCGGAATGCCTGAAGATATCCACCGATAGTAGGCAAGGATGTCAAGCATGTCCGGCCCTTCGTCGGGAATGGGCTTCCCGTTGAGGTTCATCTCCAAACACGCGTTCGTCTTCCGAGCCAGGGTGGCTTCGCGCCCCGTGCGGGGGTTTACTCTGGGATACTCGGCCGACACTCCGACCAGGCAGACGGAGTCCCGGGCCATGCCGGCCAGGAAGTGGCAGTTGCTGCACGTGAGCTTGTTGCCGACGTTCTGCGGAAGCATCTTGCCCGTGTCCATGAGAAGGTCGTGGCCGCGTTTCACGGCGGCCCTCACATCCGCCGGCGCAGTGTCCAGAGCAGGAGGATTGAACATGAGCATGCCGCCGGGGCCTTCGGTTGGGCGCGCGCTCTCTGGCGTGGGTGCTTTCGTCTCAATGGTGGGAATGCCTTCGACCTTCAAGAACGGGCTGAAGATCAGGGAGAGCGCCGCCCCGACTGCGACGATGATGAGCACCGCCGCCATGGCCAGGCCCGCTGGACTGCCCATTGTGCGGACTCGGGAGCTGGGCGGGGCGTCAGCTTGCACCGCCCTGCTCCGCCGAATGCTCAGCCACCAGGTGCCCGCCGCAATCCACGCCATGGCAAGGACGCCCGCCACCAGCCCGAAGAAGACCGGCGGCGCCAGGCCCGGCTTGCGGATGAGAGCTCGGTCCACGCCGTTCAAGGAGAGGACGTAGGCCTCTATCTGCGAGATCTGCTGCTGCGTCAGGCTGTGGCTGTCACCGAAGTTCGGCATCTGCAGCACAGGATGGGGCCCGGCGGGCACGGAGCCGTGCTGGATGAAACGGTCTATATTCTCGGCAAAAACGTCCGGATCCTCATCGAAGAGGGCGCCAGACATGTCTCTGAGCGCCGGCACCTTGCCCGCCGCAGATCCAGGGTTGGGCACCTGGTCCGCGCCCTCCGGCCCATGGCAAGCCTGGCAGTAGTCGGCGAACAGGAGCGCGCCATGCTCCGGATTGGCAACAATGTCCGCGGCCGGGCCCGGCGGGCCCTGCCTCCCCGCGGCCGGCAGTTGCGCGCCCCCCAGGGCGGGCGTAGTGACAAAGGACGGCGCGGTGGCCCCCGGCGTCGGCGGCACCGCGGCTGCGCTGCCTCTGGCGGTGAGCCTCATCAGGTAGTCAACAAGAGCGCTCACTTGCTGATCGCTTAGTTGCGCGAAAGCGGGCATGATCGAGTCAGGCTTATGGGACTTTGGGGCGTGGATCTGCGCGGTCAACCAGTCCCGCGAGCGGCCGGCGCTGCCTTCGCTCGAAAGGTCCGGCCCAATCGCGCCGCCCTGTCCGCTCACTGCATGGCATGCCGTGCAGCCCTGATCGTGAAAGAGCTTCTCGCCCTCTTGAACGCCTGGAAGGGACACAGCGGCTGGTAAAGCCGCCCCCGTTTGCCTAAGCGCGGGCGAGTTAGTCAGCGTCCCCCCGGGGTTGCTGTAATAGCCCCAGATCGTCAAGACAATGATGAATGCCCCAAGGAGGCAGGCGAGCGCCATTCCCAGCGGGCGTTTGCAGGGGTCCCGCTCTTTGCCACGGTCATAGAACGGCAAAAGGAAAACGACCAGGATCAGCAGCGCAGGCAGAAGAAGCGTCCCGACCGGCTCCCACCGCCCTTTAAAAGCCTTAAGGGCCTGGTAGAGGAAGAGGAAACACCACTCCGGCTTCGGCTGGTAAGTGTTGTCTACGGGATCCGCCGGGCCGGTAATGGGCGCCGGCCAGAATGCGCAAAGCCCCACCAGGATGAGGAAGATAACCGACGCGAACACCATGTCCTTCAGGACCTGGTCCGGCCAGAAGGGGCCGGTTCTCCGCTGCTTCTCGGGGTCCCATGGGCCCACGTTCCTGAACTGCCGGAGGGCAATCACGTGAAGGAGAATGAAGAACGCAGCCAGCAGCGGTAGCACGGCCACATGCAGGAAGAAGAACCGCGAAAGGGTCAACTGGCCCGTTGTCGGCCCCCCGCGCCACAAGCGCCGCAGGAAGTCGCCCACCAGAGGGACCGTCCCGGCCATGCTCGTGCCCACCTCGGCAGCCCAGTATCCCAGTTCGTCCCAGGGCAGCAGTGCGCCCATGAACATCAGGCTCAGCACAAGCAGCATCAGACACGACCCCAATAGCCATGTCAGCTCACGCGGCTTCTTGTAAGCGCCCCAGATGAAAACGCGGGCCATGTGTGCCGCCAGCAGAACTACGAACGCATTGGCCCCCCAGTAGTGCAGTCCGTGGATGAGCCAGCCGAAGCTGACGCGCGTGCGCAGGTAGATGACGCTGTCGTATGCGTGGTCGGTGGTGGGAACGTAGTACAGGAGTTGCCAGATGCCGGTGACGACCTGGATGCAAAAGATGAATAGGAGGCTGCTGCCAAACACGTAGGCATATGTCGGCCCGCCCGGGATATCCTCCTCGAGGAACCAGCGGAGGACAGGCTTGATAGGCCAGCGCTCGCCAATCCATTCGCCGATCCGCGCCATTGCCGTGCCCTTACACGGGAATCTTCTCGGGAGTGCCCGGCAGGAAGCGCTCCCACTGAACCCATAGCTCGCCGTTCTCGATCTTGTAGGGCAGCGTGTCGAGCGGGCGAAGCGCCGGGCCGCCGATGACCTGCCCCGTGATCGCGAAGAGGCTCCCGTGACACGGACAGATGAACTCATGCCTCTCCGGGTGCCAACTGTGATGGCAGCCCAGGTGCGTACAGATGGGCGAGAATACCGTGACCTCCGTTGTGGAATGCTTGATGGCCCAGACATCCTGTATCTCGTGCTCGCGCATGTACGCGTCCACGGTGACGTCCGGGAAGCTCAACCTAACCGGCTGCCCGACCGGCATGGAACGGAAGCCCGGCACTTTAGTGAAGTGCACCATCGCCTTTCGATATGAGGGGCTGACCAAGGAAGCGACCATCGGCCAGGCGACAGCCGCCGCCACGAGGCCCAGCAGGGCTCCAAAGGACTTCTGGAGAAACGCGCGCCGCCCGGTCTGCACGACCTCGGAGGCCTTCTCGTGCTCCGCGCACCCTCCGGCACGGTACCCACCCATGTGTCCCTCCGTTTCGCCGGTCTCGTTCCAGAGGCTCATGGAGCGGCCGCTAACGCCGTAGAAGGCCAAGGCCCCCTTGCACAGCAGCAGCCACCCGGCCGTTGGTTCCCCCGTGGCGGCCCTCATCCGTCCGCGCACATACAAGACGGCCAGCGGCACCCCCGCAACGTCATGTCCTCTCTGCTGGATGCGGCCGGAGCCCTTCGTATGCCCCTACTTATAGCCAACGGGGCTCACTGTTTCAAGGCGGCCCCTTCCCTCGGCTGTGTCAACTGTTTTTGTTGAAGGCGGTTTTATGGTGATCTCCGATGAGCATGCAGTCCGTATTTTCGGCGGCCTCGGGCCTGCGGCACGTGGCCACAGGGCTTGCGCCCTCGCCAGGCATACGGCCGGGCGCGTTCGATCACCTCACCCAGGTCCAAGCCCTCGTAGACCTCCCCAAAGTCCCTCGAAAACCGCCTCTGGTTCACCGGCGCCACCAGGGCCCTGAGCGTGCGGCGCCAGTGCCACAGTGCCATCCATCCGTCCCATTCGCGTCGTCGCTGCCAACCGCCAGCGTGTTAGCCGCTATTCTACACGTAGCCCCTTATACATGGATCAAATCTAAACAAAGCATGACTTCACTAATGATCCGCCGGCTGGTTCAACAGTTTCATCTTTACCGTCATGTAGGCGTTTTCCAGAAGTTGCCAACCTTCTCTCATGCAAGGTTGTCTGTCTGCTGGCAGAAGTATGTCCGCATCCATCTTTGAGATCCGTCTGATGCTTTCGATATATTTTTCCTGGTCATAATCGGCACCACCAGTCCACCCGAGCTTTGCTCCTGAGCAATAGTCCGCCACCTTGAGCGTATCTCCCGTAAAGAGAACAGTTCTTCCTTCTATCAAGAGTTTGTAGATGAGCGAACCCGTGGAATGTCCTGGCACATGAATGACTTCAAAATCGAGTCCTGCCGCATGCACGATATCCCCATCTTTCACCTTGAGGTCGACTTTGCAGGGAACGAACTTTTCTTTATGCGTATACGCATAACTTATCGTCCTCTCGTCGCCGCTTTCTATTCCTTCCGCGTCGCCCGGGCCGGCGACGATCTTGGCCCCGCTGTTCCTGAGGACATGGGCATTGGCGGCGCTCGGATAATGCGAGTGCGTTATCAGGACGTGAGAAATTGGAAGATTTGACAAGCCCCAGTATTCGATGTTAAGGTACGCTACCTTGAGCTGGGCCTCATCTTCGCCCGTATCCACTAAGACCAGCGCATCTTTCCCCTTTACGGCGTACATGTTCTTCAACTTGAAGCCGCCAATGCTTCGGTGATACGGATAAGGAAAACCTCCAACCAGAAATATGTTTTTCGTGATTTGCATGGTATCCTCCCTTCAGCGATTCTTACCGGCGATTATATGTGGGAAAGTCAGTCCCATTTGTATTCATCTTGAACGGACGGGCCGCGCCAATCCAACAGCGCTCGCAAGTACATTCCCTGCAGTATTTTCCAGCCATCCACCATGGTCTTTTGTCCATGGGAAGGAAGCAGGACATCCGCGGGTAGATTAGCCATTCTTTTCAAGCTTTCGAAGAAGGCCTCCCGGTTGTAATCCGACCCTCCCGACCACGCCAGCCTCGCGCCACGGAAATCATCACGGTAATACGCCCGTTCGATATCGCCGGTAAAGTAAACTACTTTCCCCTCGATAACGAGGTTTAGGAAGTGGGAGCCGTCGGTGTGGCCGGGCAAATGGATCACTTGAAACTCGTGGTCCGCCGCCCTGATGATGTCGCCATCCTTGGCCCGAATGTCTACTGGGCACGAAAACCTTCTTTCCCTGGGGGTTTCCTTACAGAAGGGGCCGTAATCGATCACGCGATCATCGCCTGCTTCGACAGAATCGGCGTCTCCCGCAACGGCTACTATTCTTGCCCCCATTTTCCTGAAAAAGAGGGCATTCTCGATGTGATCAAAATGGGAATGTGTAATGAACACATGGGTTACGGGGTATTTCGAAAGACCCCAGTACTCCATGGTTTTGGCAGCAACTTTCAGGTCCTCTTTTCCCCCGGCCTCTACAATCGCGAGTGAGTTCTTTCCTTTGACGGCAAACATACTGGAGACTGTCCCAAAATCGTACCCCGACAACTGGTAAACGTTATTGAGAACAAGCATCGCTTCGCCTCCTCATATCACGGATGGTAACCTTATTCATGCGAATGTCCCCCTGAATTCGCTGACTATCCCCGTAGCCGGATTTGGCCGTCCGCAATTGGGAGGACTATACACCTCAGCAATTGCCCTGTCAATCCGGTTTCCCGCGTTTTCTGGAAACAACTGACGGAAGTGCCCGGGGGCCGGCGGAACCCGCTGCCGCTTGGCAATGCAGTCGGGAGTCATGCCAGGAAAGACTCACATTCGCGGAAACCCCTGCAAATACAGGCGAAAACGCGTGTGGAGAGCGAAGAAGAGGTGGTACGCCCGCCGCGATTCGAACGCGGGACCCGCGGTTTAGGAAGACATATGTCGGGTCCTAAGCCTATACAGGCAAGGGCTTACGAGGCCATTTTCGGGCCAAAACGAGGCTTTCAAGTGGTTCTCAAGTCGCTGAGCAGTCACCGACAACTGGCCACCAAGTGACGACTGACCCACCCCCCGGAACTCTGAGGAGGGCCACCCCCGGCTGGCAACAACGTGCGGCTCTTCAATGCCCGCCTCGCGCAGGTCGCCGTCCATCTGCGCAGAGCCCCCGGCCGCTTCAGCACCGACCCCTCCCACGTCGCCTCCGAGAAGGCCTCTGCCGTGGAAAGGGGCCCCGCTACGCTCCTGAGACGTGCGGCCCTTATCGGCCCCCATTCGGACCGCTGCGCCGAGGCCATGCTCAAAAAGCGCAGCATCCAGTGCATACGCGTCCTGCAAGGCCTCCTTTCCCTTGCGGGCAACGGCCCGGCTGAAACTATCTACTGAGGGTTGCATGTAATGGTGAAACCACTTCCGACGAAAACAGGCCACTGCACTGTGGTTTGTCAGACTGGCGGATCACCTTTTCGTGCAAACCTCAGTAAGACGCCTGCGGGCTTGCCCTCACTTGGCTGTTGTCAGCTCGAAGGTCGCCGACACCGCAACCACGAACGTCAGGGGCCGCAACCCCGGCGAGACGGCCTCTCTCTCCCCCTGCGGCTCGGCCATGCCCATCATCCTCATGGCATAGCGCCACTCTGGGTGCTCCTGGTCACCGGAGCCCGCGTGGGATTCTACTGTCTTCAAAGGACCGAGCGTAGCCCCGGCGGCTTCTGATATCGCCTGGGCGTCTTGCTTCGCTTTCAGGAATGCTTCATGCCTGGCCTTGGCCAGCAGATCCTCAGGAAGCTTGGCCACGAAGAGGAACTGTGGGCGGCCCGGCATCGCCTCCCCGCCATAGGCCTGTTCCATCATCATCGCCATCTCGTCGCGCGCCTCCTCGTCCACCTTCGCTCCTGCAACCTGCTCGGGGACGGCCTTCTGAACGGCTTGCCGGATGCGGTCCTCTTCGCGGAGCATCGCAACCATGTCCCCCGGGGCAACGGGCCACTCGGCCCGGACGGTTGTCGTCAGCGTGACCTTGCCCTTGCCCTTCCCCTGCTCTTCCTCGCCGAACCGACGACGGTCCATCATCCGCCGCATCCTCTCCTCGGCGCCGCCCGCCGCCCCCGTGTACGGCCCCTGGGTGACAAGCGTGCCCTCGGCCGGCTTCAGCTCCGCGAGCTTCTTCGTCAGCTCTTCGGCCTTCTTCTGGATGTCGGCGAGTGCCGCGTCCAGCGTGTCGCCCTCGCTCTGAAGGCCGACGATGACCCGCATCGTCGTCGGCATGACCTCGACCTTCTTCTCACCGCTGCCGGTCACTTGCGGCCCCGTCTGGGCGACGGCTGCCAGCGCCAGCAACGCGCTCACCAGCAACGTACACGCGTTCATGACCCGCCCTCCTTCCTTTGACCACTTGCCTGCGTCACCGCTCAGTCGAAGAGCCGGCGGCCGAGCTCATCCCGCATCTCCTTGCGCAACTGCTTGGCTTTGGGTCCGTCCATGCGGCGGATCCCCCAATAAAGCTGAGGCCCCACGTACTCTTTCCTCGTCGTCTCCAGCGACTGGTAGACCTCGCGGACCAGCTCGACAGCGTCATCATTATCGCTCGCCGCCACAGCCTGGGCCAGCGCCATCTGCAACTCCGAACTATCCTTCTCCGCCCGCCACGCTTCAACAAGGGTCGGCAAGGCCGACGAGTCCTTCAGGAGCACCAGCAGGTAAGCGGCGCCCGCCGAGATCTGCGGGTCCGACGCCGACAGGAACGGGCGAACGGCCTCCGCCGTCAGGCCGGCCGGCAGCGCGGGAGCCTTCCATTCCCTGTTGGCCCCACCCGACGTCGTCGCGGCCAGCTGGCGCGCGAGTTGAGAGGAGCCCAGGAACTGGACCCAAACCGCCTCCTCGCCCACATGGACCGCCACGGGGAACCGCAGAGGCGTGTAAGTCCTCAGCAGTGAGCCGAACGCAGTCGTCCTCAGCCCTTCATCGGTTGACCCAAGGGTGCTCATGACCACGCTCTCCTGGGTCGGACACCCGATGCAAAGCAGCACTTCGCAAGCAGCCCTGCGCAGTTCCTCCGGGACGCCCGCCTCGGCCGGCGCTTCCAGTATCTTCTTGGCTTCCGCCTCGCCGTCCGCCGGCCGGGCGCGGCTGAGGAGGATCAGCCCCATCGCTGCCCGCCGCCCGTTTGCCGACTTCAGTTGCTCCCGGGCCTTGTCGGCCAGGTGCGCCGTTTTCTGCCCGCCGCTGGCCTCCGACCTCATGACGACGTCCGCTGACAACGAGTAAACGTTCAGGCCGTAGTACCCCAGAATGGCGTCCAACGCCCGGCTCGGCGACCCCAGGACGTGCGGGTCCTCTTCATAGATCTCCCAGAGGAAGCTCTCCGCCGAGGCCGGGGCGTGTTGGCATACCGCGACAAAGAGCGACGCCCAGGTCTGGTCATTCAGCGGGAACTGCCGCAAGACCCCGAATGCCTCCTTCCGCTTGGACCACGGGAGCAGCGAAACCAGGGCCGCGGCCTTCGGGGCATACGACGCGTCCTTGCTCAGCACCTCCTGCATGCCGGCAAAGGCGAAATCCAAGTCTCCCAGCGCCCCCAGCGCCAAAAGGGCGGAGAACCGCTGCGGCAGGCTCTCCGAGGCCGCCGCCTTCCGCAACGCGTCCGTCAGGCGCTCACGCTGCCCTGACTCTACTCGCAGGCGGCGCACGCCGTCCACCGACTCCGCGTTCTCCGCCCAGTTCCAGACGGCCTCGCCGGCGGCCACACGGACCGACTCCGCCGGATCCTCCAAGGCCTTCAGAACCTCGTCCACATCAACGGAGGACCTTGCCGCCACCAGCGCGCGGACGGCGGCGGCCCTGATCTGCGGGTCCTCGTGCCGGGAAAGCTCCTTGATGGTGCCGGTGGCCTTCGCGTGCATAGAGGGATTTCCAGCCATCGCTTCGAGCGCCTGCAGGGTCACATCGGAATGGGCGCGCGCTGCGTCCGCCAGGTCGCCCACGCACTCGCCCAGGTTCAGGTCAGGCAGGTCCCCCATGACGTCAATGGCTTTGGAAATGACGAAGACGTCCTCATCTCTCAGCGCGCGCTTGAGCATCTGCAGGATCGCCTCGTTCTTTCCCTTTGGCAGCTTGTTCAGCTCCCTGCCGCTCGTGCTGACGTTGCCGAATGACTCGACGGCGGCGGCTCGCACGCGCCAGCTCTCGTGCTCCGTAAGCTTCAGTAACGCCTCGAAGGCTTTGTCGCTGTTGCGGGCGCAGCGCAGCGCCTGCGTCCCGTGGACCACGAGGTCCTCGTCCGGCTCGGCCAGCACGTAAGCGGCCAGCTCTTCGGTGACGTCCGGCAGCGGCGACTCCACGAGGCCTTTCAGGACAGTGGCCCGCACGTCGGGCGAGGGGTCGGCGAGCAGCCTGAGCACGTGCTCCTTCGCTATCTGGGCCCCCGTCTTGCGCAGGCCGCGCAAGGCCGCCTCCCGGACCTTGGGGTCGGAGTCGCCAAACGCCTCCAGGAAAAAGCCGTCCAGGCCGGGCCCCGCCGCCCGGGCCAGGGCGCTGAGCGCTGCCAGACGCGTCGGCGCCTCACGCGCGGCCATCTGGAAAGGCGCCTGGGGCAAGCGCAACGCCTGCGCCGCCGGCATGAGCAGCCGGTAGCGCAGGGCCGCCAGGCGCTCCCCGCGCCTGTCCCAGGCCGACGGCATCAGGGCCCGCACGCGCGGCAGCAACTCCGGCCCAAGCTGCGCCAGCCGCTCGTAGGCTGCCCGGCTTTCGGGGCCCTCCTCCCCGTCCGTCCAGAGCGCCAGGTCCCGATCGAGTTCCTCGGCGAGCGGTTTCGGCCTCTGTTGCCACTTTTGAGAATCTTTGGCCCAGGCGCGCAGGTTCTCCAGAGCCGGAGGCACCGTCTCCGGCTTCCAGGGGTCCAGGTCGGCCGCGGGAGCTCCCCAGAGCCTCAACAGCTCCAGCACGCCCAGCCGCCTGGCAAGGCTCTCGCCGGCCAGCGCCTCTACGATCGTGGGCGCCGCAGCCGGCTGAGCGGCCAGCGCTTGCGTGGCGGCCTCTCTGACAACGGGGTCGCGCGCCCCCAACAGCTCCAGCAATTCCGCGGGCGGCCTTGCGGCAAGCTGCGCCGGGTCGCTCTGAGAGGCCGCTTTGCGTGCTCCCGCGAGCCACTCCAGGAAAGCCGCCGGCGGCAGGCAGCCGTCCGCGCGCGCCGCCGTGACGCCGTTCGGCGCGATCATAAGAGCGGCCGGTGCGACGCTGACGCCCAATCGGCGGGCCGTCTCCCAGTCGTGGTCCAGGTCCAGCCGAAAGAGCACGAACCGCGCCAGCTTCTCCCTGACTTCCGGCGCGGACAGCGTCTGCGCAAACATCCGGCAGTAGGGGCAGCGCGCCATGCTGGAGACGGCGAGGACGGGTTCGTTGCGTATGCGGCTCTGGCGGGCGGCATCCTCGAAGTCCGTCAGCCACCCCGGGACTGACGGCTCGGCATCGGAGGGCGCGCCGCCCCCCTGCGCGGCGAACGCCGCACCGGCTGACAGCGCAAGCCACGCCAACACGACGCCGGCCCCTACCCGGGCGAACCGAGCGCCGCACGCGCGCCAACCTTGGTCAGAATGCAAGCGCATAGGCCAGGATGTTCACATTGATTTCCTCGGCGTTGGCGATCTCGTTGCCGCCGCAGCAGCAGCAGCCCCGTACGTTTGCCGTGTTGTTCAGGCCGTCCCGGGAGTAGATCAGAACCAGCTTGCCGTTGTAGCTGATGCCTTCGATGGGCCGCGGCTTGCCGTGTTTGGTGCGGATGTCCTTGATGTCGGAGACAGTGTGGAAGACGGCGTGGCTCAGGGGCAGAGGCTGCAGCTCCACGTCCGGCCACATCTGCTTGAGCTCGGCGCGGAATGACTTGTCCCACTCCTCCGAAGAGCAGCCGGCCGAGGCAAGGAGGAACCCGCCGTTCTCGCAGTACTGCTTCAGATTCGCGCGCTCCTTGTCCGTCATCTTGAAGGAGCCCTCGCCCGTCATAATGACGAACGGGAACTGGAAGACGTCGTCCGACTCGAGCTTGACGGCATGGAAGCGGCGGCTGGTGGAGATTGCGGACTCGTTGTCCGCCCTGACGAGGAAATGATCGCTGAAGCACTTCGAGCTTTTGACCCGCGCGTAGATGAGGTTCGCCACCTGGACGATGGACGCGTCCTCCCCGCCCACCTGGCTCGGATCGGCGATGGGCGCGCTGTCGGCCGTCCCTCCCGGGCGCGGTTCGTCATCTCCGTAGGCCGCCGCCGCGCATGCGAGCCCTACGAAACACACAATGAGCACTCGGTTCTTCATTGCCCTTCCTCCGACGAGCGGCTGCCCCGGTCGCCGCCACGGGTGACCGGCTCGATAATGGCGCCTGTTGAGGCCTCCTCGGCGACGCGCCGGAAATAGTCCTGCACGCCCTTGCGGTGCTGGGGCGGCACTGACTGGAGCGGGACCCCGTCGTAGCCCGGCGAGCCGGGTCGGCTCCCGCCGATCCCGCCGGCCATAGAGCCGCCCATCTCCCCCGACGCAAAGGCCGGTGTGCGCGCTTCGCGGCCCCCTCCGCCTCCCTTCGCCATCGTGGCAGGCCCGTACACGCCCACGTTCGACAGCGTGTTGGCGCGCATGCTGGAGCCACCTCGTCCGGCGCCGACGCCCGGGCCGTCGTCCTGTCCGGCGCCAAGGTTCGCGGCACGAAGCAGTTGGCTGGCCGTCATCGCGGCATTTTCCTGCATGGACGGCTGGAAGGCGAGCCTGCACTGCTCGCGGGCCGCGCCCTCGCCCGCCCTGCACTTGACGATGAAGCTCTCCAGCACATCAGCCGCTTCCGCAGCGCGTGCGTGGGCCGTCGTCCCCCTGTCCTCCGCCAGGCCGCGCGCCGATTCCTGCATCGCCGGCGACGCGCGGCTGGCCTCCACCGCATCGCAGAACTCCGTTGCTGTGCGGCGCAGGGCCTCAAGCTCCGGGTCTTCCGGCAGCTCAGCCGCGCCCGCCCGGATCCCGTCGAGCACTGCCGCCAGCTCTGTCCGGGCGGCTTCCTCCTCCTCTAACAGGTCCCGCATGCGCACGCGCAAGGCGGGACTGTCTTCGCCGTCCCTCCCCTTCAGGTCCGACATGCGGTCAGCAAGTTCCCTCTGCCGCTGGGCGAGCGCCACGAAACGCTCCTGCATCTCCAGCAGCGAGTAGGCCCGCATGAATCTGTCGAGCGGCTGTTGGACGGACTCCTTGTAGCCCTGCTGACCCCGGCCGAGCGCGGCACGCGCTTTGTCGAGCGTCTTGCGCATCTCTTCCGGGGACGGTGTGCGGGCGGCGCCGTTTGCCTCGGCCGCGGCTCCCTTGAACTCCTCCGCTAAGTCGCGAAGCGGGCCGGCCAGGTCCGCGTCCAGGGCGTAAAGCGGCTGCTGGTCGGCCGCCGCCTTCGTTTCCTCAGCGGCCTGGCTCAACTGCTCGGCAAAGGACTTGAGCTGCTCGCGCATCTGCTCGCTAACGCTTTCGCCCGCCTCCTTGGCGGCGGCTTCGGACAGACGCTCCGCCTCGGCGAGCAGGCTCTCCAGGCGGCGGGCCGCGGCCTCATACTTCGCCTCGAAGTCGGCCATCGTTTGCTGGGCGCGGACCATCTCTTCGTAAACCTCGCGCGAGATGATCGTGATGCGCACGAGCGCGCTCTCGCTTCCCTTTGGGCCGGCAGGGTCCGTGTCCTCCGCCCGTGCGAAAAGTGTGACGACGTCCCCGGGCGACAGCGAATACTGCGGCAGGGACAGGACGTCCCCGGCCTCTGTGCGGGCTGCGGCCGGTATGGGCACTATGAGCCCCTCGGGAAGGTGACGCGATCCGTTCAGGGATCTGTAAAGCCGCAAGGAGCTGATGCCGTAGTCGTCGTCGGCTTCCAGCCGAACGGGCAGCAGGACGTCCGGCGTGGCGAAGGACTCGGCCATCGGCTCCACGATCCGGACAAATGGCCGCTTGTCCTCCAAGACCAGGATCGGCGCCGAGACATCCGCCGACCTCTCTCCTCCCACGTCCACCACGCACAGGGACAGGGTGCCGGCCTTCTCCACGTCGAACCGCCACGTGACCGCCTTCGGGGCCCCGGCAGACGGTTCGGCCACGAGCACGTGCGGATCGCCCCCTTCGGCGATGATGCGCAATTCCCCGCGGGATAGCGGCCGATTGCTCTTCGCCGTGATCTCCACGGTGGTGCCGGGGAGGCCCGCAACGCCTCCTTGCGGCAGAGGGCCTTCGGTGGCGGGCCGATTCGTGTATGCCGGGGGCGTGGTCCGGACGATCAGCTCATCAATGCGAGGCGTGTAGATCACGGAGACGCTGAAGCGGCGGCTTTGCGCCCGGCCCGTCCGCACCCAGTACTCCAGCGGGGAGGTAACGTCCGTAAGCTGGGCGCGCCAGGAACGGTCGCGCTGCTCGAACATCGGCATCGCACTTTCAGCGCCGCCGGGCTGGCGCACGACCAGATCGAGGTCCTGCAGCGGGGGGCCCTCCACCTTGGCCGTCACAGTCACCGAACCTCCATAGGCCAGCTTTGCATCGCCCGGCTCTATGCCGAACGCGTACCGCGAGTAAGGAGGATGGTCGCCCCATGGGTCCACGAGGCGGAGGAACTCCGTCTGAGAGGCCCGCGGCCACAGGCACGCAAGGACGACGGTGGCCGCGGCAACGCCCATCAGGCACTTCAAGGCCCGCCCCGCCGTGCCCAGCGCCTCGATCCGTTCCTCCGGGACGCCCGCGGCAATGTCCAGCGCCCGGCGCACGGCCATCCGCGCCAGCCCCAGAGTCAGTGCCGACCAACCCGGAGGCGGCTGCGTCAGATCAAGCCCGACAGCGACCTGCCCCTCGGAACCGGCCAACCTGTCCACGTCGCGGGCGACGGCCTCCGGACGCGCCTTCCGCCGAGCCTGCAGCGCCCCGCGAACGACAAACGCCGCCGCCAGAGACAGCGCCGCCGCCATCCCCGCGACGCGAAGGCCGGGCGATAGCGCGGCCAACAGGTCCAGCCAGGCGACGACAATCACGCCCGCCGGAGCGATCGCAAGGAACCAGAACGTGCCCCGGATGCGGGCGAGCGCGCGCCTGCGCCGTCCCAGGGCGCGCAGCCGGCCTACCAGCCACTCTGCGGGCTCAAAGCCACGCGGCACCTGGTTGAGTTCAATTCCCATCTTAGACAAGTCCCCCTCGCCTGCGCACCACCCACGCCGCGCCCATGACGGCGGCGAGCGCCATTAGAACGCCCCACCTGTCCCATGCCGGCGTGCGCCGGAACTGCTCCGGGTGGCGCGCCTGCCACTGCTCCAGATAACCCGCCTGTATCTGCTTGGCCGGGCTGTCGGACAGGGCCTGCCCGCCTGACTGCTCCGCCAGACGCTTCATGAACCCCGGCCTGGCCTGCAGGTCCAGCAGCTCCTGCACAGGGGCCTGCACGTCGAAAGCACATGCCACGTTGCGCGAGCCGTCGCGGCGCGCCAGCTCCGCCACATAAGAGCCAATCGGCAGAGGGCCGGTGGCGGCCCGGAAGACGCCCGGCGCAGCGCCCCCGGGCATGGCGGCGATCCGACCCACTTCCGCCCCGTCCGCCGCGCTCCGCACGATGGTCAAAGGCGTCGAGTCAGAGGATATCTCCGGATCGTCGCGCACCATCAACTGGATCACGACGCGGTCCAGGCTCGTGTAGACGCTCTGGGTCGGCCGGAGGGAGGCCGTCTGGCCCGGCAGGAAATCGGCGGAGGCCGCCAGCCATCGCAGCAGGCTGTTCCAGAACCGCCCGTAGATCTCGCCGTGCGGCTTGCCGCCGGTGGTCAGGAACGCCCACCGCCAGAGGCCCGAGCCTTCGAGCACGACCACGCGCCCCGCCCCGTAGGGCTGGCAAGTGACCGCCGCCATGCCCTCCAGCGGGCCCTGCGTCTCCGCGCGGGCGACGACGGTAGCCAACGGCTTCACCGCCGCCACCTGGGCCCCGGTAGCGAGGCTCGGCATCAGGGCCGCCACACTGGGGAACCAGCCCAGGAATTCCCCCTCCGGCGACAGTTGCACGCGAAACCGCGTTTCAGCGACCCCCTTCCAGCGAACGGGCATGACGGCGTCCAGCTTCTCCGGGATGGTCAAGAGCGGCTGCCCGCGCGCGCAGACGAGCGAGCCTCCCCATTCCCCGATCCATCGGCACACGTTTTCCGTGTTTTTCGCCGGCAGAAACGCCTGCGCATCCCGGCCGAGCACGATGATCTGGTATTCCTTCAGCGCATCATAGGAGGCCAGGAACGAGGCACCGCTCGCTAGCGTTTCGGCCTTCTCCTCCGGGGGCTGCTTCGGGTTCGGCTCCTTCCCGTCCCGCCGGAACTCCCTGAGGATCACGCGGCTATCCTTCATGCGTACAGCGCCCGTCACGGACATGCCCGGGTCCTCTGCCAGGCTTCTCAGGAGGAACTTGAAGTCCCAATAGGGCTTTCCCTCCAGGATGAGGACGCGGATGGGTGTGTCTATCACGCGCAGGTAGAAAACGCGCTCGTTGTTGGCCCGCACAGTCTCCTGAGGCAGCGGAGCGACCTTGACGACGTAGCGATACAGGCCCGGCGCGTCCCGTTTGACGGGGAACTCCACGCGCCCCGGCGCCGCGCCGGAAAACTCGACGGGCCGTGAGGCGAGCACTTCGTCCCCTGCTTGCAGCGTGACGTCCGCGCTGCCCTGCCGGACTCCCGCGTGCCGCACCAGAGCGCGGATGGGCACCTCCCGGCCAACGAATGCAACGTCATCGGGTGTGGCCAGCTCGACGCTCAAATCCTCGATGGTGGCGTCCGCCCCGAACGTGCGCGTGAATATGGGCACGGACAGGGCCCGCGCCGTGCGTGCGGCCTCCGTCAGCTGCCCCATCGTATCGGCCACGTTGTGGATGCCGTCGCTCAGAACAACGAGGGCCGCTTCCTCCCCGAGGCTGGAGCCCAGAGCCCTCTGCACGCAACCTGCCAGGTCCGTGGCGACGCCTTCCGCATGGAGCGCGCCGAGTTCCTCCGCGGGCAACGCGCGCACGTCCGTGTCAAAGCGCCACAGCCGCAGGTCGAAATCCTGACCGAGCTGGTCGCGCAATTGGCGGGCAAGGTCCGCCGCCGCCCGCAGCCGCGTCGCCCCGTCGCAGTCGGGCGTATCCATGCTGCCCGACGTGTCAACCAGTAGGCCCAGGGTCGGGCGGGCGAGGCGGCTCCTCTCCAGTTCCTCCCACGTGGGGTTCAGCAGCAGCCCCAGTATCCCCGCCAGGCCGGCCGCCAGCAGGACACCGAAGACGGTCCTGCGCGCGGCGGGCACTCGCGGCGGCTTCACGAACAGGTAGCCGGCCAGGACCGCGAACGACATCACCGCGAGGGCCGTCCACAGAGGGCCCGGAATCAGCGGATCAGTGACGAGCGTCCGCATGACGTCTCACCTTTCGCCGCCTATACTCGGAAGAGCTTGAGCGTGCATAGCTCCACCATGACGAACGCCAGGGCCGCCACGAGCAGCCACGGCCAGACCTCCGCCTCCTGAGTCCGCGCCGCCGCGCCGGGGAGCCCGACGACCGTTACCGGAGGAGCCGCACCGGGAGCGGCGTCCGACGGGCCCAGCCGGGCCACCAAGTCCTGCGCTTTCGCCGGGCGCAGGTCGCCTTCGGCAGCGGGGCAGTCGGCGGCCACTGCGAACACGGTCTGTTCGCCTCTCCTGACGGAGTAGACCCCGGGCGGCCCCACCGTCGCCCAGCGCCACGTGACGCCGGCCGCGCCTTCTTCCATGTTGGGGGAGTCAAGGGGCCTGCCGTCCGGGCCTACCACGATGAGGCCGGATGCAGATTCGGCTTCCGCCGGCAACTGCATCAAGCGGGAGGTCCCCACCGGCAGGGCGTCCTCCGGACCCGTCTGGGCGGCGAGCAGATGCTCGGCCAGTTCGCGGACCATGGCAACGAAGAAGGCGCTCCGCGGCAGCGTGGACCGCAGGAGGTCGCCGTTCCATATGACCAGGCGGCCGGCCCCGACGGGGACGTCGATCACGGCGGCCGAGCCGTCGCTCCAGCGCGCCAGGACCTCCTCTGGAGCTCCGCCGGGCTCGGGCGAGGTCTTCAGAATGCCCCGGACCTTGAGGTCGCTGCTCAGGCGCTCGATGTGCTCGCCGAACACTCGGAAGGGCTCTACAGAGGCCCGGATGTCGCGCAGCGAAAACCCCGTGTCACCCGCTGCTCCCGTTGAGGGGGCCTCAGTCCAGGCGGCGAGCCGGACGGGCAGCTTCAGCGCCTCGCCGCACGCCGTCTTAAGGGCGGCCAGGTTCTCCGCGTCAGCTGGCTCGCCGGCCACGTAGAAGGCCGGCTGGCCGCGCAGCAGCAGCCCTGCCACTTCCGTGACGACCTCGGGCTCCATGCGGCCGGGCCGGTTGATGACCAGCAGATGAGCCCGGCCAGCGGCTGTGGCGCCGAGGCGCTCGGGACTGGCGCGCACCACCCGCTCTCCGGCGGCTCCCGCGCGGGAAGGCGCGGGGCAGAGCATGCGGGACAAGAAGTAAGACGACGTGCCGACGCGGCGCGGATCCTCCAGGCTGACGAGCACATACGTGGGCGCCTGGCCGACGCCGAAGGCGAAGTGTCGGACGTCGTCCGCCGGCAGGGCATCCCGGGCCTCGATGATGCTGGCCGCGCCCGATATCCAGCCGGCCTCCGGAGCGGGCAGGTCGAAGAATGCGGCCGCGCTCTGCCACGCGGGGCACTGGACGTCCTGGCGGTAAAGGCGGCCGTTGGCCCTGAGCTCCACGGTGCGGAATTGGTCGGAGCCGGCGAAGCTCTGAACGTCTACGCGCAGCCGCGCGGGCCGTCCCGTCTCGATGCGCCCCTGGCTCGCCACGCCGGAGAGCGTCAGGTTCCCGGCGTCCGGGCCCAGGCCCACATATTCGAAGAGAACGTCCAGGTCGGGCCGCAACGCCGCCCTGCTCACTTCGTGCCAGTTGGTTTCCTGCAAGTCCGTCACGACCACAATCTGGCCCCGGCCCTGGTCGTTCTTGCCCTTCGCTTCCAGCAGTTGCGCGGCGCAGGCCAGGGCGCTGCGGGCGTCCAGCTCTTCTTGGAGCGGCTCCGCCCGGCGGATCTCCGCTTCGAGGGCCGGGTAGTTGGCCGACAGGGCGTCAAAGACCGCACGAGGGCGCGCCCCGGCCAGCACGAGGTCAATGCGCAGGTCGCCGCTGCGCCTGACGTAGCGCAGCGCCTCTGCCTGCGCGCGGTCGAAGACGCGCACGCCGCCCTTGCGGGCGTTCATGCTGCGCGAGACGTCCAGCACGACGACGCGCCGGGTCACGTCCTTGCCGGCGCGGGCCGCAGCCCCCTCCAGAAGGGGCCGAGCGAACGCCGCCGCGACGGCGGCGAGCAACAGCGCGCGCAAGCCCAGGATGAGCACGTCCCGCAGCCGGGCAAAGAAGCGCCGCTGCCTCAGCGCGCTGTCCAAGAAACGCAGCGCCGAGAAAGGAAAGCGCACGGGCCGGGGACGCGTGAGCAGATGCACGGCCACCGGCAGCGCCAGCAGCCCCGCGCCAATCAACAGCGCCATGGGATTCACCAGGCCCATGTCCCGCCTCTCACGCGAGAACCTTCCGCGTCAACCTGTCCCGAGCCTCTATCCATGCCGCTCCACCAGCAGCTTCTTCAAGTGCTGCACGTAGGGAACCGTCGTGGGCAGAAGGTGGTAATCGCAGCCGGCCGCAATAGACCGGGCGCGCAGGCCCGTCAGGAAGCTCCGGAACCGGCGCTCGTATAGATGGGCGACCTCCTGCGGCGAGCAGATGCGGACCCCCTCGCCTTCGAGCCCTTCGAACCGGTACGCTGGCCCCATGGGAAGCTTCTCTTCCTGGGGGTGAAGGACGTGCAGGAGCAGCACGCCGAAATGCCGGTGCCTGAAAAGCTTGACGGCGGCAAAGAGCCGCTCCATGTCGTCGTCCAGGAAATCGCTGACGACGATCAGGACGCCGCGCTGGCTCAGCCGCGCGAACAGTTCCCGCAGGGGCACCGAGAGCGCCGTGTCCGGCACGGGCTCAACCTCCTCGATGGCCGACAGGACGGCGTCCAGTTGGGCCGAGGTAGACCCTGCGGGCAGGTAACTGTCAAGCTGCGACGATGCCAGGGCCAGGCCGAAGCGGTCTCTCTCGCGGATGATGATCTGCGCCAGCGCGGCGCAGATGCAGCGCGCGTAGTCGAGCTTCGAGCCGCCCGTGTCACGGGCGGAGCGGCCGCCGAAGAGCATGGAGCGGCTTATGTCCAGCACCATTGTGGCCGTGAGGCTCGTCTCGTCCTCATAGACGCGCACGTAGGACCGGCCGGTCCGGCCGAGGACTTTCCAGTCGAGCCGCCGCAGGTCGTCCCCGGGGCAGTACTGCCGGTGTTCGAGGAACTCGGCCGCCCCGCCGCGGTGACGGGAGCGGTGCCGACCTGCATAGGAGCCTTCCACGATGTGTTTCGTGCCGAACCGCAAGTGCGCCAGTCGGCTCAGGACGCCCATGTCCAGAAACTTGCTCTTTGCCTTGGCTTGCTGCAAGGCCCCGTCCCTCCTTGCGCCCTATTCCTGCACCTGCTCCAACAGGCGCCTGACTATTTCGGTGGCGTCTACGCCGTCGCCCATGGCCTGGTAGTTGGGGATGACCCGATGCCGCAGCACCGGCAGCGCCACGGCGCGCACGTCCTCGACGGTGGGCGCCGTGCGCTCTAGCAGCAGCGCCCGGGCCTTGGCGGCCGCCACCAGGAACTGCGAGCCGCGCGGGCCGCAGCCCCACTCCACGTACTTCCGCATGTCGGGCGTGGCGGCCGGGCCGTGCGGCCGCGAGGCGCCGCAGAGCCGCACCGCATACCGAACGACGCCGCCCGGCACAGGAACCGAAGCCACCAGCCCCCTCAGCCCCAGGAACTCCCGGCGGTCCATGATCGGCTCCGGCAACGGCGGCTGGCCCGCCGTGGTCTTCCGCACGATCTCTTCCTCCTGGTTGGGCGTCGGGTAATCTATCCGTATCTCCATCATGAACCGGTCCAGTTGCGCCTCCGGCAGCGGATACGTCCCCTCCTGCTCGATGGGGTTCTGCGTGGCGACGACGACGAACGGCTCTTCGAGGGGATAGGTCTGCCCCCCGACGGTGACATGGAGCTCGGCCATGGCCTCGAGCAGGGCGGACTGCGTCTTGGGGGCGGCGCGGTTTATCTCGTCGGCGAGCACGAGGTTGGCGAAGACCGGCCCCCGCCGGAACACCAGCGTCTGCGGCTGCGCCCCGCCCCGGGCATCGGTCTGCAAGAGCTCGTAGCCCGTGATGTCAGAGGGCATCAGGTCCGGCGTGAACTGGATGCGGCCGAACCGCCAGTTAAACGTGGAGGCTAAAGCCTTGACCATGAGCGTCTTGGCCAGGCCCGGCACGCCTTGCAGGAGGGCGTGGTTGCACGTGATGGCGCACATCAGCAGCAGGTCGATCGTCTCGTCCTGACCGACGAGCACCTGATGGAGCGACCTGCGAATGGCAGCCACCTGCTTGAGAAACTCCTCTACCTTCGCCTCCGCCACGGCCTGCATCTCATCGCGCGCGTCGCTCATCGTTCTTTCCTTTCGGGGGGCTGCGCCGCGTCCGTCTTCGTGGGCAGCAGCACCTGGATCGGAACGGTCCGCTCGCCGCCCCCGTTTTCGAGCCGGACCTCCAACGTGCCGGATTGGCCGGGTGCCAGCATGAGCGGCCGGCTCTCCCGGCCCGGCCCGGCGACCGACACGGCTGTCTCTTGATTGTTCGTCACGCGCACTGCGAGCAACTCCGCTCCCTGCGCCGCGGAGCGCTGCGGGACGATGACGACGCCGCGCGCCAGCCGCTCGATTTGTTCGGCAGATGCCACGTAGCCGTATATGGGCACTGTGACGGTGGGCCGCTCGGGGTCGTTGGTGGCGATGGTGACGTTCGTGCGGACGATGCCCGTCTCGGCGCCGCGGAGCTCCAGCACGATGTCGCTGTCCGCGCCCGGGGGCAGCTCGCGCACGCGTGGCCCTTGCACCGAGACAAGGGGGCCCGCCGCCAGCTCGTCCAGCCGGAGAGCCGCGGCGCCCGTGTTGCGCACCTTCAGAACGTGGCGCGCAGGCGCGTTCAAGAGCACGAGGCCCAGGTTGATCTCGGTCGGCACCAGCTCGACGAAGGGGGTCTTGCCCCGCTCTGTAATCTGGACCTCCAGGTAGACCCGCTTGAGCGGCTCGGCGGGCACATTGGTGTGCAGCGTGATGTGTGCCGTGTACTTGCCCGGAACGGCGGCAGCCTGGTAGGTGACCGGCAACTCGACCTGCTCGGCCGGGGCAAGGCGGTAGGTGGCCTTCTGGTCAACGACGCACTCGGCACAGGACGGACGGATCTGGTCAACGACCAGCGCGCCGTCGCCCGTGTTCCGCAGGAGGAACACTTTCCGCTTCTCCTCGCCTTGCCGCATGGAGCCGAAGTCCATCTTTTCCGGGCTCGCCTCCAGCCGGGGCCCGACGGCTGCCTCTGACGGCAGGCACAAGCCGCCCAGCAGCACGGCCAGAACCCACACCCCGGCCACCCCGCCGATCCTGTGTCGTCGTCGCACGGTCAGCCCACCTCCGCTCTCAAAGACTCCTGCCCAGTTCGAGACGCAGCAACAGCGCGCCCAGGCCGAGGAAGAAGGCGGTCAGCAAGAACTTCGCCGTGGCCACGTGACGCTTCAGCGCGGCCACCAGGCGCTCAGACCTCAGCCCGAAGTACGTTGCAACGAATACGGCTATCAAAGGCACGGCGAACGCCAGGCAATAGAGCACTAACAGCCCCAGCGCCCGCAGGCGCGTGTCGGAGACGGCGGTCATATAGCGGATCAAGGGGAAGTAGACCTGCCCTGTGCAGACGAACTCGAGCAGGGACACCGTGGCGCCGAGGCCGAGCGCGCCGACTGCCACGGAGCGGGCATGCAAGCGGCGGGAGATGATCGCATTAATGCGCATGCGCAGGCGGTCCGGGAGCTTGAGCTTCATGTCCCGGGCCCTGCCGCGCAACGCGGTCAGGAAGTCCCAGAAGCTTACCGCCGCAAGCACGAACGTCCCCCCGATGATGAGCCAGGTAAGTGCCCGCGAGACGGAAGGGAACACGTCCAGGCGCCGCAGCCCCTCGCTGAGCCCCACCCCCGTCAGGAAGTACATGATGACTACGCCAAGGGTAAAGAAGACGCCCATGGCCAGGACGACCCGGCGGTTCGTCCCCGCCCCCGCCAGGCAGCAGACGAAGAACACGAGCGTGGCGAATGCGCAGGGGTTGACGCCGTCCACGAGGCCGCCCGTGACCACCGTCGCCAGGCTGAGGGCGCGCGCCCGCTCCCAAAGGCGGCCGGCCGCAGCCGCTCGTTCCTCCGGGGTCGTCTCCCAGACGGCCGGGGATGCGGCGTTTGCCGGCTGCGAGCACAGGGCGTCCACTGCGGCGTCGGCGATGTCCTGGCGGATGAGGGCCTTCGTTCCGACGAATACGGCGGGCACGAGGTGCCGCTGGGAGGCCGGCACGCCGGCGCGCTCGCACAGCACCTCCAGAAGGATCCTGCCGTCATCGGTGCGGGCGTTGAAGCGCCGCACCTCCAGTTGCGCAAACCGGGCCTTTGCCAGGTCGAGGACACGCTCTGCCCGGGCGCACTGCCGACACCCCGACTCGTCGAAGTAGGCGAGCCGCACAGGCCGTCCGCCGGCCTGCGACGCGCTGGCGGCGGCCCGCAGCGCCGCCTCGGCGTCCTTGACGGTCGGCACCTCGACGGGCGGCAGGCCCGTTTCGCGGTATCCGGCCAGAAGCTTCTCGAGCTGCTGCGTTATCTCGGCCGTGCCGCCCAGGACGTGGTTCCCAAGGACCACTACCGGCAGGTCGTTGCCGGTGTCGCCCAGACGCCATTCAAGGACCACGAGTCGCTTGTATTCGTCCAGCGAGTCAACGTCGTAGTGGTGCGGCACGATGCGGCAGCCGAGCTTCTCGGACAAGCGCCGCAGGGAGGGTTCTTCCACTATCTCGCAGTGGGGACACGTCTTGGACAGGAAGATGTGGATATGGACTTCGGGCTCGGATGCCGCCGCGGCGCCCGGACATGCCGCGGCGCAGCAGAGGATAAGGGCCACAAGCGCCCCAAGCCGGCGTACGAGGCCGCGACACACGCCCCATCGCCCGGAGCCAGAGCCGTCTCCTGACACCGGCCTTCCCATGGGCCCGCACCCCGCAAGAAGCGCCGCTCCCAGAACACCACCCCTCGTACAACGCACAGTATACCGGTCCTATGGGGGATTGTGAAGCCCCTGTGCAGGCCCTTCCTGCGTATGGACTTAGAGCGGGACAGATGTCTTCGTAGTCTGGGCGGCGTGCCGCATGGGCCGGTTGCTTGGAGACCGGGGACGACCGAGAGTCAAGCAAGCCGGGCGCAGTCAGATAAAGGTCCGTGCGGAAAGCCGGTCGGCCCCACTGCTCATTGGGCTGACAGTTGCAGGTGCATCCCGTCGTATGCGAATCTCAAACCCGGCGTCCGCTTTTCGTAGTCCCTGCGCTCCGTCGCGGACAGACCGGCAATCAGACGGCCGGCTCGCCAGGAGTGGCAGGACAGGTGCGTCAGAATGCACTCCGGAACGCCAGTCTGACGCCAGAAGTCGACAGCGCCCTGCAGAGAGAAGGTGGTCCAATCCTCGTCGAGTTCGTCCAAAGTCGCCTCCAGAACCAGCAGGTCGAGGCCCTTCAGGCGCTCAACAGTCTCCGGCGGCGGCACAACCCCATCCACGAGGTAGGCGAAGCTGCGAGGGCAGCGGACGATGTACCCCACGCTGTCTTCCGTATGGGTCGTCTTCACCACCTCCCAGACGGCGCCGGCCAACTCGACCGTGTCGCCCGGGCTGACGACGTGTACGTTCACCACCCTCTTCATGTGGGCGAGTTCCTGCTCGAAGTGTTCGGCAACTGCCCTCGTGCCGTACACCTCGACGGGCGGCCACTTCGCGCAGGACTTGGCCTCGCCCAGTTCGCCAAGTCCTGACACGTGGTCGTAATGCCAGTGGGTGATAAAAATCCTGTCCACCTTCTGCACGCGGCAGCGCTCGAGTTGAAGCTCCATGTCCGGGCTGGCATCTATCACAACCGTCTCCTGGCCGATGACAGCGACCGAGGCACGGGTCCGTTGCTCTTTCGGGTCGCGCCTGGCGGCTTCGCAGATACTGCAAGAGCAGAAGAACGCGGGCACCTGGATGGCTCCGCTCGAACCGAGGAAGACCAGTTTAAGGCTGTGTCTTGCCTCGTCCGCCTTTTGGCGATTTGTCATCACCTGCATCATCACCGATCTGAGGTCGGCGCAGCTTACTCCACAAGACTCGCCATGCTATGCTCGACAGGCGCCGCAGTCAAGACATGGGCGTTCGCTCAGTGGAGCCAAGAGGCAGAGGGGCGGTCTGCCCCTCCCTCGTTCGTCGGCGGCTTCACCCACTGAGCTTCCTCGGCTTGGGCGGGACCTTGACCTTCCCCCAGTCGACCGAGGCCCGATGACGAGGATATATCGCCACGCCTGACAGCTCGTGGGCGGGAATCTCCAGATCGCATTCCGCACCATGGAGGTGACCCTCAGCACAGCTCGAACCCCCGATGCTCATCGCAACTGGCCGGACCTCCGCTCCCGACCTGTCCAGACCAAAGATGGAGCACCCGCTGTCGGCTACCGCGGACGAGAATGCCACGAAGAGCTTCGATGTATCCTCTCGAGGTCCGGGGACAGGCGGGAATACGTGCAAGGCGCCCCACCCGGGCTTCGAGGTGCAGACGAACTCCGAGGCCAATATGTCCGGGCGTATCTCGAAGCGGAACGACCGGCCAGGGCTACGGTCTTCGTCTCCCAAGAGGCCGCCCAGCAAACTCACCGCCTCGTTGCCCTGTGGCGGCGGTGGACAGCGGAACCGCCTCAACCGCAGGTTGCCAACCCGCTGATCCGCTGCGTCGCATGGCTGACACGGTACGCCAGAACGGGCGCCACGTCCGTTGCAGCCCATCGAGCAATGCTCAGCCCCCGATAGCTGCCAGAAGAAAGACAGACTCGGACCTTCATGCATGCCATGCACAAAGGGGTGGGCGTCCAACAAGCTGCTCCTTCTGACAGCCACGGGCATTAGTGCGTACGCAGCAACCTTTGGTCTCCATCCCCACTTCCAGCCCCGCCAGAGTATGACAACCGCCAATCCCCCCAATGCTGCCCCTTCTATGACCTCATCCGCGCTGGCGCCAATACTATGCCCCGGCCCGGCAAGGCGGCTGTATTCTAACCAGCGGCATAGGACTTGGCAAGTCTTTTCCTGCCCCTACCGGCTGAACTGCTGAGGCCCTTGCCCAGCATGGCGTGTGTGCGTTTCCGCCCTCAGATTTGTCACCAGAGGCGCGCAGGCGGGCTGTTATGAAGGGCCTTGGGTCGCGGTTTGCTCTTGACCCAGGGGCTCCGGAGTCCATAATGATGCAATCGGGGAGGGACTGAACATGAGAGCATGGCGCAAGTGGTTAGTTGTCTCGGCTCTTGCTCTGGCCGGGTTGTTGAGCTTATATGAGCTGACCTGGATCGGGCGCTCCGGCGTGGCTCTCGTGTTGGTGGGTTTCGGCACGTCCATAGTTCTCTTGGCACTTGCCGTCTTGCTTGGTCGAGCCACGGAGAAGACGGGCGAACTCCGAGTAGATCGGTCCAGGTTGCCCAAGTACTTAACGCTCATCGTGGGGGCCTTACTGATGCTGCTATGTGGGAGTTTCCTGGTTTGGGGCATGATCTCGCGGCAGTCCCAGGCACCTGACGCGCGTGTAACAGCAGCCGAATCCGTGCCGGGGCCGGAACACACCGTAGGAAACGTGCGTTTCTTCGACATGACGCTTGACACAAACGGAACTCTTCTTGGGCGAATGGAGAATCGGGGTGATTCGCCTGTCTTCCTGAACTATTGCGAGGTGAAACTCTACAATAGGCGCAACGGATGCGTAGACAGTATGGTACTTTGTCCAAGACTCCCCCCTGGATGGCTGGCTGAGCTTGAGAGGCGGGGCAAGCCAACCGAACTTGTGACGGAAGCCCTTCTGGCGGAGGTGAGTGGGACTTACGTAAAAAAGGGAGGGGTGCAGAGCTTTGTGTGCGGCCCCCCCTCTTCTACCTCCCGCTTGATGCGCTTCCCGAAGGACAACTGGCATTGGGATTATGCGCCCGTCTGCGGGCCTCAGTCTACCTTCCCGCTCGATGCCATTCCAGACGAACCATAGCCGTTCCTACCTACAACGTCGCGCGGCAGCGGGGCAAAACATCCCATCGTGTGAGGCTTTCTTCTTGTGTTGAGAGACTTACACACGCCAATCTACACGGCGGAAAATTGTGAGGGTAGACGCGTATGATTCATCGCGAATCGCGCGGCTCCCTCCCTGGGGGGTTTGTGCGGCATGGGATGGGCGCTTCCTACCCTCCGAAAGGCATTCCGCGCGAGAGGAAGGTATCCTTGCCGGGTGTCGCCGATGGCGTGCGGGGGCGTGGTAAAGACTCTGCGCACGGCCGGGGGTCCCTGCGCACCTTGGCCGGCCGAAAACAAGGGGCAAACAGGGCCGGAAATGCGCCCCAACAGCGTCGCAAGGCGCCCCGATTCGTCGGCCTTTGGTCTGATCTGGCGCCCTGCTGGCGCAATTCAAGGGCAGGCCGATGGTGCTTGCCTTTGTCAGCATCTACTCGCGTCCGTCTGTCCAGGCGCTGCTGGAAGTCAAGGCCCTTCAGGATAGACATGGCAAGAAAAGGCTGGGGGTGGTCGCGGTGCACGACCGGACTGCGAGCCCAGAGGAGATCGAGCAGTTTCGCAAGGACAACAGCATCGCGTTTCCGATCGTACGCGTTCCCGAAGCGGCAGACGATGGCTGGCAAGGCGAGACGTTCCGAGCCTATGGCGCGAAGGCCCTGCCGACAGTGGCATTCATTGATGCCGAAGGGAAGGTCGTCTCGGTCGGGGATGCCAGCAGGCTTTCGGACAGAATGGCAGAGGCGCTGGCCGGAACGGCCAGGGGCGCTCGTGGACTGTAATACCATTGATCTTGGGTTCTTTGAATTGCGGCTTGGTGGTGCGGACGTTGTCATTCCGAGCCGCGCCGCGGGAGCGCGGCGAGGAATCTCGAAGCTGGAACGGGCCCATGCAGTCGAGATCCCTCGACCGCCCGTAGGCGGCCTCGGGATGACCCGTTTCGTACCACGCCAAGCGGCTTCCGAACATAATCCTTTCGGATTGACAGGCCACTACTTAAGGAATGAAGGGGGTTGGGCATGAGAAGATTGATTCAGATGAACGTGGCGTGCGTGCTGGCCGTGACATTGATTGGCTGCGCGGCGGCCCCGCCTACGCAGGCAAGCCCGGCACCGCCGGATGTCCTTAGCTACCGTCACGGCTTGCCGCCGATACTCCAAGACGAGATCCCGAACTTAGGGTCCGCCAGCCTGAAGCCGGCTGAACAGAAGCCCGAACTGAAGGCGGAGCCGGCTCTCGCGGGCAAGCCCACTTACTTCGCCATTTCGCTCGGCGGGCCCGCCAACACTCCCTATGTTGCCATCTTCGATCCTGGCGCGAATGGCGGCAAGGGCGCCCTCTATTTCGATGCGGACCACGACGGCGACCTGGCGAAAGAGAAGCCGCTCTCCGCGGAGCGGTGGGAGCAGGCAGACAACTTCGGCCCCATCGCGATCAAGCTGAAACGCGACGGCTTTGCCGGCCTCTACCACTTCTGCATCCAGCGGCGGCAGTATACGGTCCAGATTCTGACCAGGGGCATGGCCGACCAGACGAGAGACATTTGGTACCTCCGGCCCGCCTGCTACAACGTGGGCGAGATCACCATTGGCGGAAAGCGATATCGCTGCGCAACGGTTGACGGCAGTGCCAACGGAGTCTTCAACGATGTCTGGCGCAAATGGGAGGACGACGGCGACCTCTGGTACGTGGACTGGAACGGCAATGGCAAGTTCGATTCCGATGAGGGAGCCTACTGCACGAGACGTTACCGGCGGGACGACAGGTGGTACACCATCACCACGAATGCCGACGGCACCGCGGTCGCATTCGCGCCGGGGGAGTTCAAGTTCGGCACGCTGACGGCCGGGGAGAAGGACTTCGCCGTCCAACTCATCTCCCGCACGGGGGAGGGCCTCTTCACCGCCGGTGGGCAAGATGGACGGATACAGGTCCCCGCGGACGACTATGAGATATACCGCTGCTGGTGCAATCGCAGGGATGCCGCGGGCGCCAGGTGGGTCGCGGACGGAAGCAGGTCGCCCTCCGTTCAGATATCGGTGCGTGAAGGCGAGGAGACCCGTCTTACAATGGGGCAGCCTTTTGCGGCGAGCCTGGTCGCCCAGACCAAGGGGCCCTACCGTGCGGGGCAGCAGATCACGTTCGAGGCAAAGCTGACCGGCGCTGACGGCAAAGACTACCAGTTCCTGCGTGACAAGGAGCGCCAGCCCGCTCCCCGGATGGTGATACGGGACGAGTCCGGCAGGCAACTTGGCACCTGCGCCTTTCAGTATGGCTGAGGGGGCACGTGCTCGGGCTCGTGGCGAGTCCCGAACAACGTGAAGGGCAAGATCATCGCAAAGCCCGTAGTAGAAGCTGGGCCTTTCCAGGTACATGCCGAGGAACTCGTGCTCGAGGTGAAGTGACGGCTCCGCAAGGAAATGGCTGGCCTCCGGTCCTCCGGTGGGGGGCTGGTCGCCGGGCTGTTTGGCGTGGGCGTTTGCCCGTTCTTGTGGCCTCGGACGCCCTGATCGCCTAACCAAGGCATGCACCCCAGCCGCCGATCCGGCGTGCGTTGAATTGAGAATGACACTGTGGTCTCCATTGACGCCGAAGACAATGTCGTCTTCATCGGCGATGCCAGGAGGCTTACACATAGAGTCCACAAGATCTTGACTCCGCAGCCGGATCATGGCGGCGCAGTTCTGTGATGCCAATGCCGGTTCAGTGGCGGCTTCGGTGAAGGGAGTCGGGAACACTCGCCGGTTCTGTGCGTCTAAGTGCATGGGTTGGGTCTCGCTCGAAGCGTTTCGGATGCAGGCTCCCAGGGGAGTAATAGCCACGCCTGATGGGGGACGTCATGCTGAACCATAAGGAGGTCAACTGATGAGGCTGCGCAATGGAGTCTTCGTCGTCCTGCTGGCAGTTGCCATGGCATGTGGGGTGTGTTCTGCGTTGGTTGTTGCCATTCATGGTGGGAGCTGGCCTGATTCCTGGTCGAGGGAACTCGAGCCTTTCCGCGCCCGAGCCAAGACTTTTCAGGTCGAGGGGTTAGGGCTCGAGGAGACCGTCTACCAGATCCCATTTGACAGCCGCGAGGAATTCCAGGGGGCCTGGCCTCACATCCTGAAGTTGAAGAGCAAAGGTGCTCCGCTCATCCTTGAGAGAAGCCCGTTCGCCACCGCGGGGGAGCGGATCGAAGCAGGCGTCCGCATTAAGTGGCCACCAGGCACCGTCAGGCAACTGCCCGACGGGACGCGGTTGGAGGCGAAGGCGCCTTGGCCCGACTCGGCCATTTCTCCTGCCGGCGAGTTGCCCGAGTATGTAATGCTCGGGAACGGGACGTGGGTTCCCTGCACAACAAAGCTGCCTGAAGAGCGGTTCCGAGCGCGTGTGGATATCGTCCTTGTCGTTGATGGGCGTGTCGTGGACCTGAACCGTCTTGAACTTCCGGGGGAGACCCCCATTGTAGACAGGCGCTTTGGGAAGTGACCGAGCAGGCGTAACCAGTCGCCACAGCGGACGGCTAACCGCTTCATAGCTGCAACGGCAGGGCCCATAACGCTGGGGTTGGCCTTCACCAAGCGCATGACGGCTTTGGCGTGGGCGGGGCGTTGGCTGATCCTGCCCGAGGGCCGGAAGGTTTGGGGACTTTTTCGGTCCGCGGACGTCCGATAGGCCGGCATGCCTGTGCCGGGAAGGGAGGAGAGGGAGATGAGGGAGGGGATCACTGGAGTTTGGATTGTGTGTCTCTTTGCCTGGGCGTGCATCTCTGCCCCGCCCTGCGTCGCACAAGCGCCAGACCAGGGTCCAACCGCTCGACCGTTCATGCGGGCAGGCCCGGGCCACCTCCCGCCGGGCATGCGGCCGTGGGGTCCCGAACAGGCGACCGGCGCTCCTGACACGGAACGAGCCGGCGACATTCCGACGGCCTGGGCCTCGCTAAACCCGGGTGACGGAGCCGAGT
>Ga0315289_10000118_pt1 | contig 123868 bp, 98 predicted proteins | sample YL17G11_40_MG_FD_203452 | JGI IMG/M metagenome (GOLD analysis project Ga0315289, IMG submission 203452) | Sediment microbial communities from Yellowstone Lake, YNP, Wyoming, USA - YL17G11_40 | ecosystem: Environmental > Aquatic > Freshwater > Lake > Sediment | place: USA: Wyoming | collected... | reverse complement strand
TGATTCTTCTCGAGCCGAACGGAGCGAGGGATATCCGGATAACGTTTCATTGACCTGCCCGGCCGCAAGCTCACATTGACATTCACCCGGTTTTCGAGTAGAATAGGTGGCTGGGTGCACTCAGCCACCACAACCGAAAGGAATTCCGAGACGGATTTCTGCTAACGAACTGGCGTCCTGCATGAAGAAACAACATCGAACGACACTCGTCGTCATCGTGCTGCTCGTCATACTGGCCTTTCATCTGTCGGTCGCATGGCAGAGCATGGCCACGCTTGCGCGGAACGGCTTTCTCTATGACGACGGGTTCTACGCGTTCAAGATCGCCCAGAACATCGCCGCGGGCAGAGGCGTCACCTTCGACGGCGTCCATCGAACTACGGGATTCCAACCGCTCTACGTTTTTCTTCTCGTACCGGCCTTTGTCGTGTCCGGTGATAGTATCGTGCTGCCGATCTATATTGCGCTGTCGCTTCTGTCCGTCTTCACGTGCATCACTGCATATCTCATCTACCGCGTTTCGCGACGGTATGTCGGGGCAACGGCATCGATCCTAGCCGCCGTGATTTGGGCGTTTTCTCCGATCGTCACGAAACAGAGCGCGAATGGCCTGGAGACCGCTGTCGCATCCTTTATGATCGTTCTCTGCATTCTGTACTATCTGGAAAAGGTCCGCTCAGCCGAGAGTCCGCGCGCCATTCAGTTCGCGGTGCTCGGAATCCTCCTCGGGCTCACCGTCCTTGCACGGATCGACGGGGTATTGCTGGTTCTCGTCATGCTCCTCGATTATCTTCTGCTTCTCCGGAAAAAGCGGAGGGCTTCGTGGCATCTCGCCCGTCTGTCCTTGCTCCCGCTGTGCGTCGTGGTCCTCTGCGGTCCGTGGTTTGTGTTCAATCTGGTTGTGTGCGGAAGCCCGCTTCAGGACAGCGGGACGGCTACTCGCTTCCTTTCTCTTGCGTACGCCTCGTATTTCGGATATGGAGCGGAGAGCCTTGGGTCCACCGGTCCGGATTTCTCCTTCATCTGGGCCCATATAACGCATGCGATCTCGACGATGAAGGTCATCCCGCCGGTGCACGTTCTCTTTCGCTCGATAGACAGACTGGGCGCCGCTCTCGGCGCGCGCGGAGCTTTTCATGCCGCGGGGAATGGCATCGGATTCCTCATCCTCGCGGGCGCCATATTCGGCTTTTTCAGGTGGCGAAGGGATCCACAGAGGGCTCGTCGGCGCGAAATAGACTTCTTGGTCTTATTCTCGGCGATGCTTCTCGCGTGTTACGCGACGTACGTTTTCGGCATGTTCTTCTTTCTCCGCTACTACTATCCCGTCTATTGTGTGGCGTGCATCTATTCGGCCTTTTTCCTGCAGGATGCCTTCGACTGGTACTCCCGGCGCTCGCGTTCGTTCCGCCGCGTGGCGATCGCCGCGGCCGGGGTGTACACGTTGTTCTTCGCGTATTTCTCGTATTCGCAGGCGTATCGGTCGCACCCGGTCTATCCGTACTACGATATCGCGCAATGGGTCGATGCGAATACGGCTGAGGGGGAGAAGATCGGCGTATTTCAATGCGGAACCATCGGATATTTCTGCCACCGCGAGATCATCAATCTCGATGGAAAGGTGAACCGCGAAGCGCTCGACGCGATAAGGAATGGCCGCCTCGAAAGCTACCTCCAGAAGGAAGGAATCGACGTCGTTCTCGACCATTCGAGAATACTCGAGATATTCCTGGGGAAATTCCGCGAGAAAGCGAAGAGCTCTTGTACCGACGTCGTGTGCGGATCGGCGAGCGATCCATCGGGGTGGGTTGCGTACCGTCCGTCAGGACAGTGCACGGGGGGGAAGGGCGGATGGAGCCACGGGGGCCCGGCCGCTCCGCTTCTCCGGAAGGAATGACCGGGGGATCGTGCAGTGGAATGGCACATGAAGGGATCGTTCCCGGACGGGATGCAAACGGTCCGATACCTGAATCGCTTCAACGGGCTATGATCTCCGTTCTGCCGCTATGTGTCGCGTAGTCGTATTCCATTATCCAAATCGAAAAAAAGCGAGGTCCTTATGAAGATCGGCGTATTGGGCGCGGGGTTGGTTGGCGGTCCTATGGCTGCAGATTTGGCTCGCGACGCGGGGCACGATGTATGCGCGGTGGATATCGACCGCGGCGTGTTGGCCAGGCTGAAAGAGAAATACGGGATCCGAACCATTCATGAAGACCTTTCCCGGGTGGAAGAGGTGAAACGAGTGGTGGCGGAATTCGACTTCGTGATCAGCGCGGTGCCGGGGTTCATGGGCTTCCAGACTCTGCAAGGGATCATCGAGGCGAAGAAGAACGTGGTCGATATCGCCTTTTTTCCGGAAGATCCATTCCTGCTTGACGAGCTGGCGCGGCGCAATGGGGTGACTGCGCTCGTAGACTGCGGCGTAGCACCGGGCATGTCCAACATCCTCGCCGGTTACGTGTGCTCGCTCCTCGACGAAGTCCAGACGCTCACGATTTACGTCGGGGGACTTCCCGAAATACGGGAGTGGCCGTATGAATACCGGGCGGTATTTTCACCGCTGGACGTAATCGAAGAGTACCTGCGGCCGGCACGGCTCGTGGAGAACGGCAGGCTGGTTGTCCGGCCGGCCCTGTCCGAACGCGAGCTGATCAATTTTCCCGGTATCGGCACCCTGGAGGCATTCAACACCGATGGTCTGCGTACCCTGGCCGGGACGATCCAAGCGGCGAACATGAAAGAGAAGACGCTGCGCTATCCCGGCCATGTCGAGAAGATGGCCGTTTTACGCGAAACCGGATTTTTCGCGAAGGAAGAGGTGGAGATCAGGGGAATGCGCATACGGCCCCTCGATCTCACGGCGAAGCTGCTTTTCCCGAAATGGACGATGGGGGAGGGGGATCGCGACATCACCGTGTTTCAGTTGACCATCGAGGGGAAAAAGGGCGGGAGAGGGTACCGCCATGCGTACAACATGCTCGACCGTTTCGACCCCGCGAGCGGCATCCATTCCATGGCCCGCACGACCGGTTACACCGCTACGCAGGCTCTGCGTATGATCTCCCGCGGGCTCTACGGTCGCACCGGGATATCCGTTCCCGAATTTATTGGCAGGCAGCCGGAATGCGTGGCATTCATGCTCCAGGGATTGCTGGAACGAGGGATCGTCTATCGCGAAACGGTGGAAGGCCCCGGTGTCTGAGGACATCAGCGGCGAATCGCGTGCGCGTCGAGCCACAGAGAATCGACGGACTCGCTGGCGACGTACACGAAAGCACGATCGTCCGCGTACACGAGGGCCCAGCGCCCGCGAGACGCGTCGAGCCACCGATGGACGTTCTGCATGCCGATGCCCGAGCGCGGGATCGAAGGCAGGATGAACGAGTCGAGCTTGTACTTCTCTATCGTGGCTTGGAAATTGGTTTCGCGCAGCTGAGCCGTGAGGAAGTCGCGGAAGAGCGGAGGATTGAAGTTCCGCCCATCGATGAATGTCTGGCGTGCGCCATAGAGGTGCCACAGCATGTACGATCCGAACCCGATCGAGTGGAAGGGCCGCCGTGCGATATCCTCTCGTATCACGAAGTCGAGCGCCGCGTCCGGGTAGAGTTCAGGAACGTCATGTGAAACGAGAGCACGATCGTGTTCGATCCCAATGAGCACGAGCGATACAACGAGCCCCATCGCGGCCCATACCGTGCGTGACAGGCGCCAGTGAGGCCGGAAGGAGGCGCCTCTCAGGAGAATCGCGATCATCGGCGTTGCGACGAGCGCGAACTCCACGCGGAAGCGGTGCGATTGGAGAGAGAGGTACGCGGTCGCGGCCAGCAGCGCGGCGGGCGCCAGCGGGAGCTTCGCGAAACGCATAATCACGGCGAGCGTCGCGATTGCGAGCAGTACCTCGTAGTAAGGATGGAAATTCCCGGACGCGATCCCGGGATCGAATGGCGACTTCCACTCGAGCGTGAAGCGCGACATAAGGTCGCGCTGCGCGGGGTCGAAGGGTTGTATGAGGAACGCTTTCGGATTCGGGTTCACGACGCACGCGAGCAGCATAAGCAGCACGAGCGTCCGCACGCGCTTCCAATCGTGGCGGTAGAGCGGGCGGAGGGCGCCTGTTTGCGTTGCGATCCACTCGCACGCGAAGAAAATGCCCCCGAGCGCCGGACCGAGGAGAAAGCTCGAGTGGAGCTGCACCCACAGGAGCTGTACGGCTACGGGCAGTATGAAGAATGACGTTCCGCGACGTTCATGCGAGGTAAGGAGGAATCCGACGAGCCACGCGACGAAGACATACTCGAAGAGCTGCCCGCGGTCGGTGAAACGTGAATGCGAATTCACGAGCATCACGACGACGAGCGGCGCGGCCACCGCCCAGGTGGCTCCGACGCGCCGCAGCGTGCGGAACGTGAGCGCCGTCATCGCGCCGACGAGCACGACGCGGAGCACCGTAAGCGCTGCCATCCCGCCCATTTTGAACAAGACAAAAAAGAGAATCGCCGATGCGTAGCTCTGCGGCGACCATGGAGTGCCCGTGACCGTAAAGGTGAAAAGATCTTTGTAAATATAAGCCCCTGTCTCGACGATGCGGCGGCCGACCGCGAGCATCCACCAAATGTCGTAGTTCGGAAGCGGCCGCAGCACGATCGCCATCGCGAATGCGACGACAATCGCAGCAGCGAGAACGTCGAGCCAGTGGAGCGCGGGAGGTTGATTGATCGGATCGCGTTTGTTCCTGCTCATGTATCCGGACTCTCCAAAAGGCGGCTCTTTCTTGCTGAGTATGGTGCCGGAGGAGGGAATCGAACCCTCATGGAGCCAAGCCCCGGGGGATTTTGAGTCCCCTGCGTCTACCAATTCCACCACTCCGGCACGCTCCGCAAACGCCCGTCGGCCCTAGAAAATATAGCCTTTGCCCGATGCCGTCAATACCGGAATCCGGTCAACTTTGCGCTTGACTTGGACCGCATTTTCCATGATACCATACACCTACATGGGGTTGTAGCTCAACTGGGAGAGCACTTGACTGGCAGTCAAGAGGTCACGGGTTCGAGCCCCGTCAACTCCACCATTTTTTATGTACTCCGTATCTGCCGGGGGTGCCGCCGGGTTGACCGGGGGCGCCCTGGACTTCGACAGGGTCTGTCGACATGGACAGAAGCGCATTGCCTGCCCTTCTCTGCATATTCGAGGACGAACGGTATCCCAATTTCTTCCCGCTATCGCTCGGCCGCCCCGTTTTCGATCTGAGCATCGGAACGCAGAGTCTCCGTGCACGCCTCGTCGACGAACTGAGCCCCGAATCGCTCGCGCTTCTCTGCCGGCCCTACCTGGCGGCAGTGCTCGCGGAAGAGGAGGGACGCGACACCACGCGCGCCACGCGCGTCAATGAGCTTTTTGGGGGGGAGACTCTCTTTCTGAACGGACGCCTCGTAACGTATGGGAAGGAGCTTGCCGAGCTGTGTGCGGGCTTGAAGGGTGAGGCTATCCTGGAAAAGAAGGGAATTATTGTCGCAGCGCGTCTCTCCGGGGAACGCGCCGCTTCCTTTGCGTCCTTTATCGGCGCTTCGCTCGCCGACGGGGGGGTCGAAAAGGTCATTCACGAGATCAAGCGCGCCGCGGTTCCGGATTTAAGAAAGGCACATGGGTATGGAGAGGACGGAAAGGATTCCTCGCGGAGCAAGGCGCTCGGCAAGTGGGCGCAGCAGAACGGCGTGAAGCTCGACGAGACGAACGTGCGTTTGCTGTCGTATTACTGGCAACTCATCGGCGAAAACCGGAACTGTATCGTGGATGATTTTCAGAAGAGTCCGATGCGCGGAACCGCCCCCGAGACGGAGCTTTTCAGAGGCGTCGAGCTCATCAACGAGAACGATATCGTGATCGGCGCGAGCGTCGAGGTACGTTCGGGGACGGTACTCGACGCGAGCGAGGGTGCGATCGTTATCGCGAACGACGTGCGCATCGAACCGAACGCGATTGTCTATGGGCCGTGCGCCATCGGCGAAGGCTCGATCGTCCGGGGTGGTGCCAAGATCGGGCACGGCACGACGCTCGGCAGGCAGTGCAAGGTGGGGGGGGAGATCGAGGAGTGCATCTTTGCCTCGTACAGCAACAAGCAGCACGAGGGCTTCATGGGACATTCCTGCATCGGCTCGTGGGTGAATATCGGCGCGGGAAGCTGCACGAGCGATCTCAAGAACAACTACGGCCTCATCAGGGCGTGGATGGCGGGCCGCATGCGAGATACGGGGCGCCGGTTTCTGGGTGCGACGATCGGCGATCACTCGAAGATTTCGATCAATTCGCGGCTCAACACGGGCACGGTCATCGGGTTCAACGCGAGCGTCGTCTCCGTCGGATTCACGCCGAAACTCGTTCCGAGCTTCGTGTGGCGGCTCGAGCCTGAGCTCGTCCGGTGTGAGCTCGAGGCCGCGATCGAAACGGCGAAGATCATGATGGACCGGCGAAACCTGGGTTTCAGCCCGGCGCAGAGCGAACTCTTCAAAACTATCGAGCGCTTTTCGCGGCTGAGTGGAAATACGATATAGGGGCGGTGGGGGAAGTCAGATCATCGCATGTCCGCTCTGTCCGCTGTCGGCGTCTCTTTGAACCACGGAACATGTAATTCGCAATGCACCTCTCACGAAATCAGGCGAGGGGTGATTCGCGCATGCATCGAACCGCTTTTTTCCGCACTTAAGAAATTATGTATATTATTTAATTACAAAGAGATACGGCATTATGCGCCGTGAGGACGGCAATGGCACAACTCTTGATTTAGTCTTTCCCTGCACGCGGAAAGTTCCCTGTTTACCCGTGAGTTGTCCCTGACGTGTTTCTCATCCTCACGTGTTGTAGAAATCACCGTCCAGGGGTACACGGTACAAACGGGGAACTTTAATTTTATGATACCATACATTATGGTGCGCGCGCAATAACTCGATTGAAACAGCCTCGCCCGATCATAACTTATCTTGCCCGCCCGGGGTTCCCGCCGGAAAAATTTATTTTGACAATTACCATGCGGTATGCTAGCAATGAGAAGAGTTTACTCATGGTTACACGCGTTTTGAGTGAATGCGTTTCGGAGCTCACTCGCACGGGGACCCTTTAACAAGGAGCGGGGTGACAGAGATGACAAAGGCAGATCTCGTCGAGGAAATCTCGAAAGATACGGGACTCAGCAAGAAGGATACGAATATCGTGGTTAACCTCATCATTGATAATCTCATCAAAGCGCTCGCCGAAGGCGACAAAGTTGAACTGCGGGGCTTCGGCAGCTTCAAGGTAAAGAGCAGAAAAGCGAGAAAGGCACGCAATCCGCGAACCGGTTCTTCGGTGGAAGTTCCGGCGAAGCTCGTTCCCTATTTCAAAGCGTCGAACGAGCTCAAGGCTCTCGTGAACAAATAAGGGAGGACCGATGCCAAGCGGAAAGAAAAGAAAACGGAAGAAGATCGCAACCCACAAGAGGAAGAAACGCCTCCGCAAGGACCGGCACAAGAAGAAAAAACGCTAACGAATCCGGGCACATGACCGGGAGATCGAGCGGTATTCCATGGCATTGAAAGAACGACGACAGGCGCAGCGGGTCGAGGCGAATCTTGCGGTCACGATCAAGGGCGGTCCTGGCGAGGCGAAAGGCAAGGCGCTCAACATCAGTTCGAACGGAATCTGCTTCGAGTCGCCCTATTATCTCTCGCCTTTGACGAGGGTGCGTCTTGAACTCATCATTCCGGACCCCGATTCGAGGAAGAGGGAGTCGCCGGTGATGTGCGACGGCGTCATTGTGCGGGTGGAGCCGGAAAAGAAAGACCCCTCCGTCCCGAAGTATAACGTCTCTATTTTCTTTACTCTCGTTCCGGATAGCTCACAGAAGATCCTCGAACGGTACATCCGGTCGAGGTTGTCGGCCTGAATTCCGCTCATCTCCCGCTCCTGCAAAGGTGGTACATGGCGCACGAGGCCCTGCACGCATCCGGTTCCATCATTATCATCGACGACGAGCGATCGATACTTGAAATCCTCGAGCAGTTTCTCTCGGAGCGGGGCTATCGCGTCGCGACGGCGGAAACAGCCGAAGCAGCGCTCGAGCTCGTCGAGCGGGATCGCTTCGACGTCGCCCTGATCGATCTCAAGCTGCCCGACCGCACGGGCCTCGATCTCCTCGAACCGCTCGAGCGCGCGAATCCGGGATTGCAATGCATCATGATGACCGCCTTCGCATCGCTCGAGAGCACGATCGAGGCGCTCCGGTTGAATGTGTTTGATTACCTATTGAAACCGTTCGATCTCCTCAAGATTGGCGAGGTAGTGGACGCCGCGTTTCAGCAGGCGCGTCTGAAGGGCGAAGGGAGCGGAGCGATCGAACGGCTCGCGCGAACGAACCGGGAGCTCGAGGAGAACACGAGGCAGTTGAGCGGGAAGCTCGCTGCGATCAACGAGGAGCTCACGCGCACGAACGAGTCGCTCAATCGGCACGTCACGCGCCTGAGGGTTCTCTACCAGATGGGACGCGACATCAGCTCGAACGAGAACTGGAGCGACGCCCTCGACCGTTTTCTCATGGCGCTCTGCAAATACCTCGAGGCGGAGGGGGCAGGCCTTCTCCTGTTCAGCAATAATGAGCAGTCGCTCAAGGTGCGCGCCTCCTATCAGCTCGACCTCGCGCTCGTCGAAACGGCCCTTGGCTCCCTCGCCGAGGCCCAGCGGAACGACGCCCTCCCGTCGGAAATGTTCATACTCGAAAGCTGCGGCGGCGCCCGCGTGAAAACGTGCCTCGCGATGACCGCGCGATGGGAGAATACGATCGTGCCGCTCCTCTACAAGGGTCGCTGGCTCGGATTCCTCCTTGTCAGGAAGACCTATCGGTCGCGGAAGTCGTACCTCGGCGACTATCATTTCATCAACACGATCCAGACGATTTTGACCGAAGAAGTCGCCAACGCGGCCAACATCAGCCGTCTGAGAAATCTGAAGGATTTCAACGAGACGGTTCTTGAAAACATGAACGGCGGGGTGATGACGGCCGATCGCAACGGGCGGGTGACGTTCCTCAACGGGCGGGCGCGCGAGCTGATCGGCGAGCGCGGAGAAGAAGCGCCGCTCTTCGACGAAATATTCACGAATCCGTTCGGAAGTGGAGGGCTTTTCGGGGATCTCGTTTCGGGGGAGCGCGTAAACTCGTCGTTCGAGTGCATGCTCGTGCGGCCGCACGCCTGTCCTGTGCCGGTACGGCTCAACACGACCACGGTCAAGCTCGACGATCATCACGGATCGGCCGTGATTGTGATATTCGAGGATTTGACCGCCGGCAAGCGGATGGAGGAGGAGCTGCGGCGCGCGGACCGGCTCCGGTCGCTCGGCGAGCTTTCGGCGGGCGTGGCGCACGAGATCCGGAATCCGCTCACGGGGATCGCAACGACGGCGCAGGTGTTGAGAGAGAAGCTCGGTGCGGACGCACAGGAAGGCAAATACGTCACGGTAATCCTCGACGAGATCGCGAGGCTCGACGATATAATCAAGAGTCTTCTCGATTTTGCGAGGCCGGTGTCCCCCCATCCCGCGGAGGTATCCCTATCACATCTGATCGAGGACGGACTGGCGCTCCTCATGGATAAAGCGCGCGATCGGGGCGTGAAGCTTCATTTCGACAATCTCATGAGGGACGACCGTTGCCTCGTCGACGGCGATCAAATCAAGCAGATCATTTTGAACATTGTGCTGAACGGCATCGAGGCGTGCGACGGGGGCGGTAAGGTAAACGTGTACGCGCGGGAGGCGTCGAATCCCGCGTTCATCGAGATAGAGCTCGCCGACACGGGAAGCGGGATACCGGATGATATCGCGGACAAGCTCTATAACCCGTTCTTTACGACGAGGCCTGAGGGGACGGGGATGGGGCTGTCGATATCGCGAAAGATTGCAGAAAGCCATGGGGGCCGCATCTACCACCGGAGCGTTCCGGGGAGCGGCACGAGCTTCTTCATCGAGCTGCCGCGGAAGACGCTTGTGACGGCGGGGCGGACCGCGGTGCGGGCAACGGAGTGAGGTTTGCGCGATGGGTAAACGGATTCTCATCGTCGACGACGAGAAAGCGATACGCTGGTCGCTCGGCGAAGCACTCGCCAATGTCGGCTACGAGGTCGACGAGGCACCGAACGGTGCGGCGGGAATCAAGAAGTTCGAGGAGGATCCGGCGGACTGTGTGATCCTCGATCTGAAGCTTCCCGACATCGACGGGATCAAGGTTCTCAAGAGGCTGAAGGAGATGGACGGGGACCTCCCTATCGTCATGATGACGGCGTACGGGGAGGTAGAGACCGCCGTCGGGGCGATCAAGGCAGGCGCGTACGATTTTATCCAAAAGCCCTTTCAACTCGAGAAGATGAAGCTCGCGGTACGGAACGCGCTTGAATCGAGCGTCATGCGGGCGGAGCTCGGAGATATTCGCAAGAAAGAACGCGAGGCGTACAATTTCAAGAATTTCATCGGCCGCAGTGCCGTCATGCAGGAGGTTTTCGAGAAGATCAAGAAGATCGGAGTGAGCAAGGCGAGCACGATTCTCATCCACGGAGAGAGCGGAACGGGGAAGGAGCTCGTGGCGCGGGCGATCCATGAGTGCAGCGGCGCCCAGTATCCCTTCCTGGAGATAAACTGCGCGGCGCTCCCCGAAACGCTGCTCGAAAGCGAGCTTTTCGGACACGAGAAGGGTGCGTTCACCGATGCGAAGTTTCGCAAGCGGGGACTCTTCGAGCTCGCCGAGGGAGGGACGATTTTTCTCGATGAGATCGGGGAAATGGGGGTCACGCTCCAGAGCCGTTTGCTCCGCGTCATAGAGAATAAGACGTTTCGGCGCGTCGGGGGCGTAAAGGATCTCCGCGTCAACACACGCATCATCTCGGCCACGAACCGGGATCTCAAAAGGGCGATCGAGGAAGGGAAGTTTCGGAGCGACCTCTACTACCGTCTGCAGGTGATCCCCATCTATCTCGCGCCGCTCAGGGAGCGCACCGATGACATCGTGCTGCTGGCGAATCACTTTATCTCCGTTTTCAATCGGGAGTTCAAGAAGAACGTGAAGAAGGTGAGTCCCGCGGTCGGGTCGCTCCTCGAGCGTTACCGGTGGCCTGGAAACGTTCGCGAGATGAAGAATGTGATCGAACGCGCGATGTTGCTCGAAGCGGAGGAGGAGCTTCTCGCCGCCCATCTTCCCCCAGAAATCGTGCATGGGGAACCGCCGGCGGAGCACGGGGGGGAGACGATCGCCCTCGACGGCTTCTACCCAATCAGCCTCGCGGACATGGAAAAGATCCTCATCGAGCGAACGATCAAGGAATCGGCGGGCAATAAGTCGAAGGCGGCGCGCATTCTGGGTATCAGCCGCCAAACGCTCAGGGAAAAGATCAAGCTGTATCATATCGAGTGATGCGGAGTATCTGGGATGAATCCGGAACTATGGAGCCTCGTTCAGGACGCCGGGATCGAGTCGCTGCTCCGTGAAGCGGCAGGCGCCCATGGCGTGTCGCTTGTCACGTTTCAGAACGTCGCCGACGTGCTCTCGCGGGAGGAACCGCCCGCGGGTGCGGTGCTCGCCATCGATGGAACCGGGAAGTTCAAGAATTACCTCACTATTATCAAGCGGATACAGAAGAGCCTGTTTTGTACCGATGTCATCGTGTTCGGACCGCCGAAGACTTCGGAGGGAGTAAACCGCGAGTACGCCCTCGGCGTGGACCTCTACGTTTCAGTCCCCGTGAAACGCGAGGAGTTCTTCACGGCGCTCGCCGGGATAGTGGAAATCCGCAGGGTCAAGGGCACGGCGAAGATCATCGGGCGATCGCGCGAGATCAACGAAATGCTCGAGATGGCGCTCCGCGTTGCACCGACCGAGGTGAGCGTTCTCATCGAGGGGGAAAGCGGCTCCGGGAAGGAGCTTACGGCCCGTGCGATTCATCTCATGAGCAAGCGCCGCGAGCGGATCTTCGAGGCGTTGAATTGCGGCTCGCTCGCCGAGGGTGTCCTCGAGAGCGAACTCTTCGGACACGAGCGCGGATCGTTCACCGGGGCCGTCGCCCGCCGGCAGGGGCTCTTTGAACGGGCGAACCGCGGCACGCTTTTCCTCGACGAGGTCGGGGAGATGTCGCTCAATATGCAGGTTCGTCTTCTGCGGGTCATCGAAACGGGGGAGTTCATGAGGGTCGGTGGGTCCGAGCGCATGCATACCGACGTGCGCATCATCGCCGCGACAAACCGCGCGCTCGAAGCGGCGGTCGAGCGTCGGGAATTCCGCAAGGATCTCTACTACCGACTCAGGGTCGTTCAAATCCGCATCCCGCCGCTTCGCGCACGCGCGGAGGATATCCCGCTTCTCGTCCATTACTTCATCGCCCAATCGACCCACAAGCACGGCAGGAAGATTCGGGCCATCGAAAAGGAGGCAATGGATCTTCTCACGGTGTACCCCTGGCCGGGAAATGTGCGCGAGCTCGCCAATGTTATCGACAACCTTGCGATCATGAGCGGTGACGGGACGATCCGCGCGGATGAGGTTGAGCAGCGGCTGAAGGAAAAGACATCGAATCAAGTCTTTCCCGATCTGCCCGTCCACGTGCCGAAGAGCAGGGAGGATATCGAGCGGGAGCTCATTCTCAATTCCCTCCTTTCGCTCCACAACGATCTGAAGGAAGTACTGCGGATTCTCAAGGGGGAAGGCGCACCTTCCGGAGGGAAGTGGCGCGGATTGGTGGAGGTGAAGGAAGCGAACGGGCCGGAGCCGCGCAATCTCGAGAAAATGGAGCGTGAGGCGATACGGGAAGCGCTCGCCGCGAACGCGGGCAACCGAAGGAAAGCGGCCAGGCAACTCGGGCTCTCCGAGCGCACGCTGTACCGCCGCATCAGGGAGTTCAAGATTGAGGGGGCCCGGAAGGTTCGCTAGGCCCGTGTTTTCGATTTGAATTACCCCTGCGTACCTGTTATACTCGTAGTGAGACTAGAACTGTATAACTCTCCCGGCACCGTATGATGGCAGTCTATTTGCACAATCCCCTGGGAAATCGGAGGACCTAATGCGCTATCCCGTCATCTGCCTGTGCCTGGTGCTCATCCTCTTTCCTTCCGCTTCTCGGGCCCAAAAGTACGCCGGTGAATTCATGGCTCTCGGCGGCGGCGCCCGCGCAATGGCCATGGGCGGTGCTTTTATCGCAGTCGCCGACGATGCCACAACGACGTTCTGGAATCCCGCGGGGCTTGCGTCGTTCTCATCGCTCGGGGGCCGGCCGCGGAACTGGGAAGCTGTGCTGATGCACGCTGAGCAGTTCGGGGATCTCATCGATTCCAACTTCCTTTCGATCGCCTTCCCGCTCAAGGATGGGGAATCGGCATGGGGGTTCTCGATCGTTCACATGGGAATCCCGGACATCCCGATCGTCCTCCTCAAGCCGGGCATGATCAGCAATTCCGACGGCGACGACATCTACGAGCCACAGCAGGGGGAAGGGCTGAATTTTGATCCGTCGAACATTTCCTACGAGAGCGCGAATGACGTCGCGGCGTTCATTTCGTACGGGCAGCGCTTCCCGTTCGCCTCGGCCGGCGCCAGCGTCAAGATCATCCGCAGCGACCAGGTAACGGGCGTAACGAGTCTCGGGATCGGGCTCGACATCGGGCTCCTCAGGCGTGGGGTATGGAGGGATCTCGCCCTCGGCCTCAAGCTCCAGGATGCGACGGGCACCTACATAGGCTGGAGCACGGGGAAACGCGAATACATCTATCCGGCGCTCAAGATCGGCTGCGCGTATCCGTTCAGGTTTGAACAGATGGGCAGCACGCTTCTTCTGGCCGTCGACGGCGACTTCCGATACGAGAACAGGCGCGGTGCCGCGCAGTTTTGGCTCAATCGCGCGAGCGCCGATTTCCACGCCGGGGCCGAGATTGTCATCAGGGACATCGTCGCGCTGCGGGGCGGGCTCGATATGGGGCGTCCGACGGCGGGGATGGGGGTCATGCTGCAGGATTTCGGGCCTTGGCACATGTCGCTCGGACTCGATTATGCGCTTCTCCATCACGACGAATTCGATATGACTCATCGCGTCTCGTTGATGGTCGCGCGCTGAGGCGTCGATGCTCTTAGGGATCGGGACGGCATAAGGGAATCGAGTATCCTTGAAAATCCTCACGTTGATACTTGCCGGGGGCACCGGCACGGAGCTCTCGGTGCTTACGCGCCATCGCGCAAAGACCGCGGTGCCATTCGGCGGTCGCTACCGCATCATAGACTTCTGCCTGAGCAACTGCGTTCATTCGGGGCTCCAGGAGATCGCGATTCTCGCGCAGTATTCACCGAAATCGCTGATCGACCACATCGGCATGGGAAAGCCGTGGGACCTCGATCGCAAGAGCGGCGGGATATATATCCTTCAGCCGAGCCACAGCGGGGAGGCTGCGCAGTGGTACCTCGGGACGGCCGATGCGCTGTACCAGAACATCGATCTCATCAGAAACTCGAAGGCGGAGGCGATCCTGGTTCTTTCGGGGGATCAGATTTACGTGATGGACTACCGGCCCATGCTGCAGTATCACGGCGAGCGGGGCGCGGCGATGACGATCGCGATCAAGAAGGTTCACCCGAGTCAGCGTTCCCGTTTCGGCATGGTACGATGCTCGCGCGACGGTCTCGTCACGGCTTTCAGAGAGAAGCCGACGGAATCCACGTTTCGTTTCGCCTCACTCGGCATCTACCTTTTCCGGCGCGATTTTGTGCTCGATACGCTCGGTTCAGGCAAGAGAGACATCGTATTCGACATCGTCATGCCGCTTATCAAGCGCAACGAGGTGGCGGCATATGAGTTCGACGGCTACTGGGAGGATATAGGGTCGGTTTCGAGCTATTACCGGGCCTCCCTCGAGCTTCTGAAAAACCGGCTTCTCATCACGGATCCCGACTGGCCGATATTTACGCAGGGAAGCGGGCTTCCTCCGGCGCGGTGCGCCAAGGACTCGCGGGTGAGCGACTCGATCATCGCGGATGGGTGTATCGTGAAGGGGAAGGTGACGGGCTCGATCCTTTTTCCCGGCGTCATGGTCGAAGAGGGCGCCATCGTCGAAGACAGCATCATATTTCCATTCTGCCGCATCGGGAGCGATGCCCGCGTCTCGAAGTCCATCCTCGACAAGTTCGTCGTCGTCGCCGGCGGGGCGTCCGTCGGCGCGCCTCCGCGAAGGGCTCATGCCAAACCGACTGCGGATAGAACCGGAGACATCGCCGTTCTCGGCCGGGGCGCGCGGGTCTCCCCGGGAGCCGCGGTGCGGGCCGGCACGCTCGTCGAACCGCAAACGATCGTCGAGTCACGGAGGCGGCGTTGAAGAGGACCGTCGCATTCATATTGGCCGGGGGTGTGGGAAAAAGGCTGAGCCTTCTCACACGTTTCAGGGCGAAACCCGCCGTCCCTTTCGGCGGGAAGTACCGGATCATCGATTTCACCTTGACGAACTGTATTCGCTCCGGGATCGACGAGGTCTACCTCCTCACGCAGTACATATCGCGCTCGCTCGTGCGCCACATCGGCATCGGAAAGCCCTGGGATCTCGACCGGATGACGGGAGGTCTGCACGTCCTTCATCCGCATCTGGGCTATCAAGCGGCTGATTGGTATCGGGGCACCGCGGATGCGATATATCAGAACATGTCGGTTCTCAAGAAACTCACGTGTGAAAACGTGATGATTCTATCAGGTGATCATGTTTATCTCATGGATTACCGTGGGTTTATGGCGTTTCACGAGGAAGCGGGAAGGCCGGCCTCGGTCGCGGTCGTGCGCGTGCCAAGATCCATGACGAGCGACTTCGGGATTGCATCCGTGGATCGATCGGGGAATATGACACGGTTCGAAGAGAAGCCGAAGGCGAGCGACAGCAATCTCGCGTCGATGGGTATCTACATATTTAATAGAGAGTATCTTATATCAGTTCTTAGATTGCTTGAAGCGCGGCATGACGATCTGGATTTCGGAAAACACGTGATTCCGTACCTCGTATCGAAAGGGGAGGTATCGGCATACGATTTTTCCGGCTACTGGCTCGACATCGGGACCCTCAAGAGCTATTACACGGCAAGCCTCGGTCTTCTCGCCGACAGGCCGCGCCTCAAGCTATACCGCTGGTCCAGTTTGGTTCTCACTATCCCGGACGATGAACCACCCTTTGTCGTAACGGGGGAGGCCGACGTCAGAAATTCTCTCATCTGCAACGGATGCCTCGTGCGCGGGGATGTGCGATCTTCGATTCTTTCGTCGGGGGTCAAGATTGAAAGAGGGGCGCGTGTGGAGAATTCCATCCTCTTTCACGATTGCACGATCGGGGCGGGGGCGGAGGTGCGCAATACGATCATCGACAAAGGGGCCCTCATCGGGCCTCACGCGAGGGTCGGGTTCGGCGATCCGGCCTCTCCGAGCAAGCTGCAGCCGGCCTACCTCGATTTCGGTATTACGCTCGTCGGCAAGCGGACGGTGGTGCCGGGAGGCATTCGTGTCGGCACGAACTGCCTGGTCAGCGGGACGCTCGACCGGGGGCTCATTCCACGGCGGGATATCGACGACGGTGAGTTCTTCGTCGGCGGAGATGTCCGCCTCTAACCTGCGCTGCGCCGGATCTTCAGCCGTTCCCCTGGATACAGCCTGTTACGATCAGCTTTCTGATTCCATGCGAGGACATCGGCGAGCCGCACCCGGTAGAACCGGGCGATGGAGCTCAGGGTTTCTCCCTTTCTGACGACGTGGGTGGCCCATTCCGCGCCGCTGTTCGCCGGAGGATCAGCGCGGGTTCCGCTCGCGGCCGCGACGACCCCGGCGGCCTCCGCCTCGCGATCCCCGGGAAGGCCGGCTGCCGCAGTCTCTTCACGGCCTTTCGGCGGGCTCGCGTAGATCACGAGCGTATCGCCCGGACGGAGGAGCGACTCGTACGAGAGATCGTTCCAATCCCTGAGCTGTGCGAGGCTCGTGTGAAACCGCTCGGCGATCCTGACGAGCGTGTCGTCCTTCTTGACGGTGTACCGGGTCCGTTTTCCCCCGTCGGAAACGGAAAGGAGCGGCAGTGATACCGGGCTGGAGGGCCGCTCGGGGTTTCGATACGACGGTCTGCTTGCCAAACGTGCGGGGCGTTGGGTGTCCTGAACCGGAATGAGGAGAATGTTCCCGGTCTTGATCATCTGCGATACGCCGATCTCGTTGAAGCTTCTCAGCTCATTGAGCGTTATCTCGTACTCCGACGCGATGTGGGAGAGCGTCTCTCCCTTTTTCACCTTGTGCTGTACAAAGGATTGAAGCTTCCGCTGCTTCATATCGGCGAGGCGTGTGCGACACTGCGCTCCCGTTCCCTTCGGCACCTTGACCTCGACGACCATATCGGGAGGCGTGCACCACTTCTTGAAATGGGGATTGAGATTCTTGATATCACTGAGAGAGCAATCGGCGGCTTCGGCGATGCCGCGGAGCTCCGTCGGGCGGTCGACCTCGATAATGTCGAACTCGAGCGGGGAGTTCGCCGGCCTGTCGAATCCGTACGCCTCGGGATTGCGTCCTATGGCGAGTGCGGCCATGAATTTGGGAACGAACCACATCGTCTGGGCCGGAAGCCGGAGCTGCCAGTAATCGGTCGTTCGCTGGCGCGTAATGGCGTACGCGACCCGGTGCTCCCCCGAGTTGTACGCGGCCAGCGCGAGGGGCCACGAGTCGAAGAGGTCGTGCAGGTATTTTAGGTAATTCGCCGCCGCATACGTCGCCGCGACGATGTCCTTACGCTCGTCGAGCCACCAGTTGATTCGCAAGCCGAAGAGTCTCGCCGTGCCCGACATGAATTGCCAGGGTCCGATCGCCTTCATGTAAGATCGAGCGTTCATGTTGAGTCCGCTTTCAATGACGGCGAGATACAACAGATCTCGCGGGATCCCGACGTCGATGAGGATCGGCTCGATGACGTCTCTAAGCTCCCCCGTGCGCTCGAGCCATCTCGAAAAATGTTTCCGGCCGCTCCCTCTGAAGTAGTCGATCCAATGCTGGGTCTTCCCGTTGTATTCGACCTCGATTTCCTCCTCGACGACATTCGAACGGGCGAGAGAGTCTATGAGGGTGACCATATGCGGCTGTGTCTCTCGCTCGAGCTCGTCGTCCGACATCCGCTGAAGAAGGCAACGAGCCCTGTTTTCGAGATAGCCGAGATGATCGCAGAGCAGGGGGTCGCATGAGGCCGCCTCGAGGTCCGCGACGTCATCGAGGAGCTCGGTTGCGGCCGCCGCGGACAGGTCGAGTTCCCCGAAGTAGAAATAGGCGGAGGCCCCGTCGAGCTTCTGCTCGAGCTGAATGAGTTGCGGATAGCGGCGGTAGATCTCGTCATCGGGATTCGCTGCGACGCGCGAATCCGGGCCGGCCGCGCTCCAGCTGCTTCCCGTAAGGAAGCAGCCGCCCGAGAACATCGCGGCAGCGAAAAAGAGTATGATACGCAGCTTCGTTTTCATGCATGGGACCTCGTGACTCCGGTCAATATATCGTATTGAAGGGCGATATCCAAGCAAATGCGGGATCGATTCGCGCAGGCGCCGGTACGGATCACCGGGCAGTCGCATGCGATCGGAGCGGCGGGACTTTTGGTGGAAAAGCTGTGCGGGGTGGTGTATAATTGTAGTTGACACAAGTGATAATCACGCCTTGTGAAGAAGGCATGCTATGCACCAAGGAATTGACAGAGACTACCGGTACCTTCTTTCACGGCTCATTCCCCGCCAGCTTCTTTCATCCGGACGGCGGGCCGAAATGGAGCGCGTCCTCGCCGGGGGGGATCGCCTCGATCTCGTCAGGGAGGCGTATCTCGCCATGGAGGAGCTCGTGGGGAAAGGCGCCTTTACGAGCGGCGGGGTGACGGGAGCGAACGGGACCGTCTCGATCTCGTACCGTTCGGCGGATCATCCCACGGCGCTAACGCTCTTGATGACCTCCGCCGAATGGGAAGGCATTTCCAGAACGAGTCACCGGGCCGAAGGGATTCTTCCATCCGTCTTCGCGGGCATCATATCGTCTCTTTCATTCAACGATTCTCCGAAAACGATCGTCTCGCGGATCGAGGAGATGCTTGCGCTCGCGGCGCATATCGCCGAAGGCGCCCGGGGAAAGCTCCTCTTCGTCAATACGATTCCCGCAATCCGCGAATGGTCACGGGACACGGTCGCCTTTCTGCCCCTGAGCGAGGCATTGAAGCGGCGGTTCTATCATTCCTGCCTCACGGGCGGAATGCCGCACACGTTCATCAGGCTCGCGGGGAACCATGCGGGGGAAGGGGCATTCACGATAGGTCCGGGGACGAAGTCGATACTCATGATTCCGCTCCTCGCCCGCGACATCAGGTGGGCGATCCTTGAGGCGCACCTTCCGGCCGACGTTCCTCCCGATCGTGGGACGCTTTCGAATTTCCATATTCTCGGCCAGGGAATCGTGCGTCTCCTCGAGAACAATACGCATCTCGAGAAAATGGTCTCGATTGACCGCCTCACGCAGGTACACAACCGGAACTACTACGAGATGCAGGTGCCGCTCGAGATCGAGAGGGCAAACCGCAACAAGATAAGCTTCGGCTTCCTTATGATCGATATCGATGATTTCAAGAAAGTGAACGACGGCTTCGGGCACGACGTCGGCGATCGCATGCTGCGGCTCGTCGCGCAGACGGTGCGGAAATCGCTGCGCAGGATCGACCTGCTCTTCCGGTACGGGGGCGAGGAGTTCGTCGTGCTGCTGCCGGGAGCGGTCGCTGACTCCGCGCGAAGAACGGCCGAGAGAATTCGCGGGATCGTCGCGCGGGCCGAGCATACGCTCGAGGACGGCCGGAAGGTGAAGGTGACGATCAGCGTCGGAGGGTGCATTTACCCGGTGCACGCTCAAAACGAGAGCCAGCTCTTGCGCACGGCCGACAAGGCGCTCTACGCCGCGAAGGAGGAGGGAAAGAACCGGGTCGTATTCTCCGGAGATTGACAGTCCGAGGTCCGGCGCACGGCGGCGTTCGCGCATCGTGCGCCGCGATGTCTTTCGATAGAGCAGCGTGGGAGGTGGCGAGTGGTGCGGTGGTGGGCTGCGTTTTTTATTGCGGGGCTCGCGGCTCCGCCCAGTCAGGGTATGCAGGGTGCGGCCTCTCTCCTTGCCGCCGGCTCCGTGCTTTGGGCTCTCGCTCTGGGGCCCAGGTGCGCCTGGATGCGATTCGACCGCCTCGCCCGGCGCCGGTTCGGCGTGGCGGTCGCCGCGTGTGCGATAGCCGGCGCTGCCGGGATCATTGTATGGGGAGCGGCGGGGCTCCTGCGATGTGAACACGATTGCGCCCGGCTCGGGGCGGCGATCGAGGCATCGAGCAGGGATCGCGCGGATGCCTCATCCGAAACCGGGAATCGTGCGCGCTCGCGGGCCGGCGACACCTTCGGTTTCCGCGCTTTTTCCCTCACGGGCGCGAGGTCGCGGCTTCTCGCGCGTCTCGATGACGGAAGGCTGTCGAAGCGTGCGCGGGGCCTCGTCGGCGCACTCATCCTCGATGACCGTCGCGGCCTCGATTTCACGCTCAGTGAAACATATTCCTACGTCGGCATAACTCACTTTCTTGCCCTGAGCGGGCTCCACCTCGGTGCGATCGCGATTCCGCTTTCGAAGATCCTCTCCCGGCTCATCCGGTCGAAGCGCTCGAGCGACGCGGTCCTGCTCGCGATCCTGTGCCTCTATTCGGCCGTCGCAGGCTTTCCGGCCTCCCTGCTGCGTGCGCTGTTCCTCAGCGCGGCAGTCCTCGGGTACCGGTTCCTCGGTATGCACACCGACCTCATGGATGCGCTGATCGCCGGATCGTTCGCGCTCGTCGCGATCGACCCGGCCGTCGCCTTCGACGCGGGATTCCAGCTCTCGTTCGCCGCCGTGTGCGGTATTGCGTTCATCGGGATTCCGCTCTCTCGCGCTGCCGAGCGGCACCTGCCGGGGGGCCTCGCGGGAAAGGCCGCCAAGGTGCTTCTGTACCCGGCGCTCATCACATGCTCGGTTCAGTTTCTCACTATGCCGCTTACGATTGCGCTCTTCAAACGGTCATCGCTCGTATCGCCGCTCGTCAATGTGATCGTATCGCTTCCATTCACCATTCTGCTGTACGCGGGAGTGCTTTACGTTTTTGTGCCGGTCGCGGCGGTTCGGGTGATCCTCTCGCCTCCCATTAATCTCTTGTGCCGTTTTCTCGCCGCGATGCCGGCTGCCTTTACGCGTGGACCGCATGCGGCGATATACGGGGGGAGCTTCATGATAGAGGCGTACCTTGTCGGCGTCGCGCTCGTCGTTTGGTCGTTGCGACCGAGCTCTCCGCGAAAGCGCGCCGCCCTCGGCGCGGGAGTCGCGTGTGTGACGGTGGCGTTCCTTGTGCCATTCGTGTGGCACCATACCGTCTCCGCTGTAGGCCCGCGCGAGGCGCGTACGGCCTCGGGAGCGGGGGCGCTTGTGTTTCCGGGAGGCATCTACCTGAGCGATGGAGGCGGCATTATCTTCGTCGGCGAAGAACTGACGGCTGGAGAATCCTACCGGCTCACGCGGGCGCTCTGGGCACGGGGAGTGAGCCGGATCCGCTGCTGCGTGGTGAAACCCTCGCGGCTCCGCAAGAACCACGGCGTTTACTATCTGCTCGCGCGTATTTCAGTGGGGGAAGTGATATGCAGCCCGTATCTCCTGGCGGGGGACGGGGGTTCGGCCGAACGTCTCGGAGGCCGGAAACGCCGCATCCGGGGATGTTGCCGCGGGGATGTCCTCGAGTGCGCTTCATGGCGCCTCGAAATCCTCGCTCCCGTCTATCCTCCGCCCGAAAACGCTCCCGTTTCCCGTCTCGATGCGAGTCTTGCCTGGAGATTCATCATCAAAGACGTTTCCGGTGCGACGACCCTTGACTTGGAGCGCGCGTCCGGCTACCATGCGGTGCCATGAAGGAGAGAATCAGAATCGCGGTCCTCGCATCGGGTAGAGGCAGCAACTTTGAAGCGCTCGCGCGCGCGTGCCTCGCCGGGGATTATCCGGCCTCAGTGCGGATTCTCATTACCGATACTCCGGGCGCGGGCGCCATTGCGGTCGCGGAGGCGATGAACATCGAGCACGCGGTCGTCGATTGCGGAGCCAAGAAAGGGTCGATGAGCCCCGAATCGAACGAGGAGATGGCCGGGCTCTGCGTCTCCCGTGGAATCGAGCTCGTCTGTCTCGCCGGTTTCATGCGGATCGTCAGGGGAGCGATCATGACCGCCTACCGGGGAAGAATGCTTAATATCCACCCGGCGCTCCTTCCGAGCTTCAAAGGACTCGACGGTCAGAGGCAGGCGCTCGAATACGGCGTGCGCTGGTCGGGATGCACGGTCCACTTCGTCGACGAGGGGGTCGATACGGGGCCGATCATCATCCAACGGATCGTTCCCGTTCGCGATGACGACACGGTCGAAAGCCTGGGCGTCCGCATCCTGAAGGAGGAGCACGCCGCTTATCCAGAGGCCGTAAAGCTCTATGCCGAGGGGAGACTTCGCATCGAGGGAAGGAGGGTGTTCATCCGTGAAAGCGTCTGAACCGTTACGCGGCGGCTTTTCCGGGATCCAGCCCGCCTTCAGGGGCAAGGTGCGGGACGTCTATGATCTCGGCGACCGGCTTATCATTGTGGCGTCCGATCGCATCTCGGCGTACGATTCGATACTCCCGACGCTCATTCCGGGCAAGGGAATCGTTCTCACGATGCTTTCCGCGGCATGGACGCGATGGCTCCGGGGGATTCCCCATCACATCGTGAGCACGGACGTCTCCGCGTATCCTCCGCCGTTCAACGCCTTCCCGAGCGAGCTCGGCGGCCGATCGATGCTCGTGCGCAAGGCGAAGAGGATAGATCTCGAATGCGTGGTGCGCGGCTATCTCGCCGGGTCCGGTTGGAAGGAGTATCGCGATGGCGGCGCGATATGCGGCATCGCGCTTCCTGGAGGGCTGCGGATGTCCGACCGGCTCGAAGAGCCCATATTCACTCCTTCGACGAAGGCTGATTCGGGGCACGACCGGAACATCACGATTCGTGAAGCGGAAGAGATCGCCGGGCCCGATACCGCCCGCGAGCTTCGCCAGCTCAGCCTCGCGATATACGCGAAGGCGCGGGAGTACGCGGCGGCGCGGGGGATCGTCGTCGCCGATACGAAGTTCGAGTTCGGGTTGATCGACGGAGCGATAACGCTCATCGACGAGGTGCTGACGCCCGATTCGTCCCGATTCTGGCTCGCGGACGAATACGAGCCGGGGAAATCTCCGCCCAGCCTGGACAAGCAGTTCGTGCGTGACTACCTCGACGCTCTCGGCTGGGATCACAACCCGCCGGCACCCGAGCTCAGCGGGGATATCGTCCACAAAACATCCGAGCGCTACCGCCTCGCGCTCGAGAGGCTGTTTCCCGAAATCAACATCGAAAGGTACATGCGATGAACATACCGATAAAACGGGCGCTGATCAGCGTCACCGACAAGAAATCTCTCGAGTCGTTCGTCAAAGCGCTCGCCGGGCGGAGCGTCGAGATCATAGCTTCGGGAGGGACGGCGAAGGCGCTCCGGGAGGCCGGCCTCGCGGTCGTCGACGTGAGCGACATTACCGCGTTTCCAGAGATCATGAACGGACGCGTAAAGACCCTCCACCCGAAGATTCACGGCGGAATCCTCGCGGACCGGGAGAACCGCGCTCATCTCGAGCAGGCGGCGAAGCATGGGATCGGGCTCATCGACCTTGTCGTTGTGAACCTCTACCGGTTCCGAACGGCGGCGGACAATCCGAATCTCGGAGAAAAGGACGTCATTGAGGAGATTGACATCGGGGGACCGGCGCTCATCCGGGCCGCCGCGAAGAACTTTCACTCGGTAGCGGTCGTCGTCGATCCCGGCGATTACGACGGGGTCCTCAGGGAAATGGGCGAGAACGGCGGCCAGCTGACCCTCGATACGAGACGGAAGCTTGCGGCAAAGGCCTTTTTTCATACTTCCTCCTATGATGCCGCGATCTCGCGCTATTTCGAGCGGATCACGACGTCTCCCGACGAGCTCCCCGGGGAATGGGTTGCCGCGTACCGGAAGCTCCAGCCGCTCCGGTACGGCGAGAATCCGCACCTGCGCGGCGCGCTGTACGTCATGGACAACGCGGAAGGAGGCCTCGCGAAGCTCGCCCAGCTCCAGGGAAAGGAGCTCTCATACAACAATATTCAGGACCTGTATTCCGCCCATATCCTCGCACGGGACATGGGAAAAGGATCGTGCGCGATTATCAAGCACATGAACCCGTGCGGCGCGGCGAACTGCGGAAACCCGGCCGAGAGCTTCAGGCGCGCTCGACGGACGGACGAGATATCCGCGTTCGGAAGCGTCGTGGCCTTCAACGACGTTGTAGACCGGGGGACGGCGGAGACATGCGCCGATATCTTCCTCGAGGTGATCGTTGCCCGGGGATTCAGACCGGACGCGCTCGAGCTGTTCGCGAAGAAGAAGAATCTGCGGCTCGTTTCGATCCCGGGCGACGAATGGGACAGGGAGAACCGGGGTCTCACGACGAAGGAAATCGGCGAGCTCCTCCTCGTGCAGGACCGCGACGAGGGATTTCCCGAGCTCGAGAACTGGAAGCTCGCGAGTGCTCGCAGGCCCACGGCGGAGGAGGAGAAGGCCCTGAGAATCGCGTGGAAAATCGCCAAGCACGTGCGTTCGAATGCCATCGTCATTTGCGACGCCCAGGGAACGATCGGAGTCGGGGCGGGACAGATGAGCCGGGTCGATTCGTGCCGTATCGCCGTCGACAAGGCTCGCCGGGAAGGGCTCGCAATCGAGGGGTCCTCGGCGGCCTCCGACGCCTTTTTCCCGTTTCCCGACGGCGTCGAGGCGCTCGCCGAGGCGGGGGTGAAGGCGATCATCCAGCCCGGGGGCTCGGTTCGGGATGAAGAAGTCATTTCAGCGGCGAACCGTCTCGGCATAACAATGGTGCTCACGGGCACGCGGCATTTCAGACACTAGGAGTGTGCGGTGAAACGTCGCGAGTGGAAGGGCGAATCGATCGTCATCCTTGACTTCGGATCCCAGTACACGCAGCTCATTGCGCGGCGGATCAGGGAGGAGCGCGTCTTCTCCGTCATCCTTTCGCCGAAGGCCACTGCGGAGGAGATCCGCGCCGAGAGGCCATGGGGCGTCATCCTTTCCGGAGGCCCCGCCAGTGTCACCGACGAAGGATCACCGCAGCTTCACGCGGACGTGCTGTCGCTCGGAGTTCCGGTGCTCGGCATATGCTACGGGCTTCATCTCATCGCGCAAACGGGAGGGGGGGAGGTGGAAAGCGCGGATCATAGGGAATACGGGCACACGGTCATCCAGATCGATCGCGACAGCGCCCTCTTCCATGAAACCCCGCGCGAGCAGCGCGTCTGGATGAGCCATGGTGACCGGGTGCGCAAGCTTCCCCGCGGTTTCGGCATCGTCGCGACCTCGAAAGACTCGATCCCTGCGGCGATCGAGGATCCTTCAAGGGACATCTACGCGCTCCAATTCCATCCGGAGGTGTATCATACCGCCTACGGTTCCGAGATTATCAGAAATTTCCTCTTTCGCGTGTGCGAGTGCGAGCCGAACTGGGGATCGGGCTCATTCGTCGAGCGGGAAATCGCGAAGATACGCGGGACGGTCGGCTCCGCTCGCGTTCTCTGCGCCGTCTCGGGGGGGGTCGACAGTTCCGTCATGGCGTGTCTTGTCGACCGGGCGATCGGGGATCAGCTCGTCCCCGTGTTCGTCGATAACGGTCTTCTCAGGATGCACGAGGTGGAAGAAGTGAAAGAGCTTCTCTCGCAGCATCTCACGGCCGATCTGGTTTTCGTCGATGCGGCGGACGAATTCCTGCGCCAGCTCGCGGGAGTGAGCGATGCGGAAGAGAAACGCAAGATAATCGGAAAATGTTTCATCGACGTTTTCGACAGGGAGAGCCGGAAGCGCGGTCCCTTCGCGTTCCTCGCTCAGGGGACGCTCTATCCAGACGTGATCGAGAGCCGCTCGACCGTCGGGCCCTCGGCGACGATCAAATCGCACCACAACGTCGGAGGGCTTCCCGAGGATCTCAGCTTCAAGCTCGTCGAACCGCTCGCTCTCCTCTTCAAGGACGAGGTGCGCGAGGTCGGCCGCTACCTCGGGCTTCCGGATCGCCAGGTCAAACGGCATCCGTTCCCCGGTCCCGGCCTCGCCGTCCGTATACCCGGGGAGATACGGCGCGAGGATCTCGAACTCCTGCGAAGGGTCGACCGGATCTTCATCGACGGGCTCCTCAGGGAGGGGCTCTACGACAGCGTGTGGCAGGCGTTCGCGGTCCTCCTGCCCGTGAAGAGCGTGGGTGTCATGGGGGATTCAAGGACGTATCAGCGGGCTGTTGCGCTGCGAGCGGTCACGAGCCTCGACGGGATGACCGCCGACTGGGCGAAGCTCCCGTACGAGTTCCTGCAGCAGGTATCGGCGGAGATCGTGAACAAGGTTCCGGGGGTCAACAGGATCGTCTACGACATCAGCTCGAAGCCGCCGAGCACCATCGAATGGGAATAGCGGATCGGTCCGGGGCTGCCGGACGATGCTGGCATTCAACTTGCCTTCCTTCTGTTTTCTTGACGATATGAGCATTCACGGGGAGAAGGGTGCGGCACTATGCCACGAATACTCCTTTTTTGCGCGGTCTTGATCCTCGCGGCGGGGCGTGCATCCGCGGCGAACGGCGACAGTCCGCTCTCCGCGGGGATCGGCGCGTATAACGCGGGGGAGATCGACAGGGCCATTACGCTGCTGGCGCATAGAACGGACAACCCGTACCTCGATGCGTTCCGGCTCTACTACCGGGCCGACTGCTTTCTCCGGGACTCGATGTACCGGGACGCTGCGGCGGAGATCGAGACGCTTTTCATTCTTGCCAACGGGGGCGCGATCGACAAACGGCACGGCATCGTCGACCGTGCGCGCAATCTCTATGTCGAGGCGCTCGCGCGGAACGGCACGAACATTCCCGCATGGCTCGTCTCCACTCCCTGGGATTTCAACGTTCTTTCGGCGCGCTCATCCTTCCTCGCCTCGTCTGCATGCTTCGAGACGGGAGACAGCGCCGCGGCGATCCGGTTTTTCCTCTCGGGCGCGGGCTCGAAGCCGGCGTTCGCCGATACCGCGCTCTTCAAGGATCTCATCCACCGGTACGAAGGGCTCTTTCCGAAAATGGGGAATCGCACCCTTGGAAATATCGCCCGAAGCGCCGCCGCGCTCCGTCTCAGGCGCGAGGCCGATTTCATAACCGCATATCTCCTCGCGAGGGATCCCGAAGATTACGAAGCTCTTCTCTGCACGCTCGACGTGCTTTCCCTCACGGGAGCGCCTGAACGTGCCCTTCACCTCTGCTGGCGCCTCTTTTATTCGCCGGCGCCCGTTTATGTGAAACAGGCTTCCCTTTTTCAGGCCGCTTCCATCGAATATCGCTTGAAGAAATATGACAAGGCCGCCGGGCATTTCCGAATGTACGGGATGTACTATCCCGGAAGCGAGCGTGCGCTGTCCGCACTGGACACGGCGGCGAGAATCTATGTGCTTCAAAAAGACTGGAACAGGGCGCTCGCCGTCTGGGGGACGCTGCGGAACCGGCATCGCCGCGGGGGGATCTGGATCGACGCGGGCGTGAGCGAGGCGGTGTTGCGCTTCCGGCTCGGCAAGGACGCGGAAGCACAGAGAATTCTGAGGGATCTGCTTCCGCGAGCGAGCGGCGGAGACTCCGCCGCAGTGCTCTACTGGATCATGCGGACGAGCGCCTCGGATTCGGCGAGGGCCGCCTGGTCAGACAGTCTCGTGCGCGGCTGTCCTCGATCGTTCTATGCGGCGGTCATCCAAGACGGTGAGGATTCTCTGCTGTCGATAGAGAACGCTGCAGCCGATGGCCGGCGACTGAAGGTGCTCGCCGAATACATGGAGCGCCGTCGTGCGAGCTACGATACGATGCGCGCCGACAGCGCATTCGAACGGCATCCGGCGTTCGAGGCGTATCGGAGCCTCTTGGAAGCCGGTTTGGGCGAAGAGGCCGAGATGACCGCCCGGACTATTCTCTTGATACGCGACCTCGTGTTCGTTCCGAGCACGGACAGGCGCTTGAAACCGCACGGTGCAGCGGTGGCGGTCGCCGCCGAGCCTGTTGCGGGCCGGCTGCTCAGGCTCTACGCGGAGGCAGTGATACACGGGCGCGACGCATTCGCGCTCTCCCTTTTGGGCCGTGTAGGGCGGCAGGATACCTCGGGAGCTTTTCCCTGGGAGCTCCGGTACCCCGCGCCCTATGCGAGCGACATACTGCATGAAGCGGAGTCCTTCGGACTGTCTCCGCTTCTCATCCTGTCGCTCATTCGCGAGGAGAGCAAATTTGACCCGAAGGCCGTTTCGGTCGACGGGGCACGGGGGCTCATGCAGCTCTTGCCCGCAACCGCTTCCTGGATCGCGGCGCGCAGGGACTCGAGCCGGTTCACGTCTGATGATCTTTTCGATCCGGGGAGGAATATTGCAACCGGTGTCCGATACCTCGACTATCTTCTCGGGCGTTTCAGCGGCTCCCTCATCGGGGCGCTCGCCGCATATAACGGGGGAGAGGGGAAGATGGCGACGTGGAACGAGTCATTCCAACCGGCCGTGGATCCGCTCGCGGCGATCGAAATGATCGGTCCGCGCGAGACACGGCAGTACGTGAAGAAGGTGCTCGAGAGCCTTTCGGCGTTCCGGGCGATAGCCGATGAGCAGGGGAAGCTGCGATGAGGATGCACATTCTCGTTCTCGTGGTCGCGGCGGGTCTCGCGCTCATCTCCATGGCGAGCGGCGGCGAGCTCGGCGGCACCACCCTCGTGACGCCCCCATGGACCCATTGTCTCGGGCTTCACAAGGTGACGCAGTTCCACCTCGACATCTATTCCGGATATCGGGAGAAATTCGTCGACCCCGAGGGCCTCTTCTGCATCAAGCTCGTGAGCAAGGACAAGCCCGACACGCCGCGCGACGACGATGAGCTGACCGTTTACGGATTGAATAGCGGCGCGTGCGACATCATCTACAATAAGAGTCTCACCTCGATCGGGATTGTCGGGAGCCCCGGGAGCGGATCAATGCAGTTCAGGAACCCGCTCGCCCTGACGGGCGACAAGAACGGGAATCTCTATGTGGCGGATACGGGGAACGATCGTGTAGCCCATTTGCGCTACGTGGAGGACGATCTCGTTTGGGTCAAGGAGATCCACGCGTCGCCGGAACGTCCGCTGCGCGCTCCCTCGGGAATCGCTTTGAGCGGCGGACTGCTCTATGTCGCCGATACGGAGAACGACCGCATTGTCGTCCTCGGCACCGACGGATCCTTCGTGAAATCGTTCGGCGTTGAGATGAAGGGCGCCTCTCTTTTAAAGCCATGTTCGATCGCGGCGATTACCGACGGGGACGAGTTCCTCTACTACGGCGACCGTTTCCTCGTCATAGCGGATAGCCTCGGCGGGCGGCTCTGGAAGACCACCGCGGAAGGCAAGGCGCTCGGCCTCGTGCGGAGGGGGGCGATCGGAGGGAACGGCTCCTTTGACCACGTCGCGATCGATTATTACTGCAATATCTACGTGACCGACCGGCGGGCAGGGTTGATCCACAAGTTCGATCGGCACTTCGGCTACATCGCGGCGATCGGAGACCGCGCGTCCGGCTCGAGGCAATTCGACGAGCCGCGCGGAATCGCGATATACCGCCGCTTCGGGCAGATATTCGTTTCCGAGCGTGCCGGCGCCCAGTATTTCTGGATCGGGACCGACGTTCTGCGCCTCTCAGCGGAAAACCTGGTCTTCGATCCGGAGCGGAAACGATGCCGCATCGAGGTTTCCTTTCTCCTGACCGAAACCTCGACGATCTCTCTCACCCTGCGCGACGACGAAGGGAAGGACCGTTTCACGATCCTGAACGACTATATCCTTCCGCCTGCCAAATTCGCGAGGCGGATCGAGGTCGATTGTCCCGACGCCGCCGTTCTTGCAAAATGCAAACTGAGTCTCGTGGGAACCGCCAAACCCACATACTCTTCGCGCGCTTACCTCACCGTGGAACGCGAGAGCCGGCTTTTATCGCCGCGCGTTTCGGGTCTTCCCCCCAGCGGCCCGCGCTGAGGGCGTTTTTGGCTCGCTAATTGCTGATATCCCAACGAAGGATATGTGACACCCGGCAATCACGCGGATAGCGCAAGGCAGGTAAGCAGCGATGTTTTCAGAGCGATTTTTTCGATTCATCCCGAGAGCCGGCCTGAAGAAGGCGCTCACCTACTTTAACAACGGCGATTACAAGAGGGCAAGCAAGGAGTTCGAGTCGTACCTTTCCCGGATCGCGATTGAGGGCAAAAGCCAGGACCAGGAGATGATCCGGATGTACATGGTGGAATCGTACGTCGAGTACGCGAAGCGCGCCTCACGGGAAGGAAAACATGAGGATGCGGTGCAAACCCTCGAAAAGGCTGTAGCGCTTCAACCGCGTTACGCCGACGTTCAGTCCAGTCTCGGCGTTCTGTACGCCGGGCGCGGACGCGTCGAAGAATCGCGTGAGTGTTTCAAGCGGGCGCTCGACATAAACCCTGCATACCTCAGGGCCCGCGTGATGCTCGCCAAGAGCTACGACGACAACGGCGACGGCGAAAGCGCGGTGAAGGAGCTCGAGACGAGCCTCGCGACCGCACCGGCATTCTTCGCCGATCAGGTGAAGGAGCTCGCGCAGATCATCCGGAACGGCGGGCCGGCAAACGAGCGCGAGAATACGTTCCGCCGTCTGCTCGAGGAAAAGCCGTCTTCCTCGCAGGTGAGCAAGCAGATCGCCCTCGAATCCATCCAGAACGGCGAATACGAGGCGGCCGCGACGGAGCTCAAGAAATCGCTCTCCATGAATCCCCATTATCCCGATCTCCGCAACCTCCTCGGCATCGCCTACGCGAACCGGGGAATGAACGACGACGCGATCGTGGAGTTCGAAACTGCATTGAAGATAAACCCGGACTATCTCAAGGCTCGACTCAATTTGGCGCTCGCGTTCTACGATAAGGGCGCAAGGGACGATGCGATGCGCAATCTCGAGATGGTGCTCGAGCTCGACCCGGAAAATGAACTCGCGGTGAATCTCTTCCGCGAACTGCAGCCCGTTCACAAGTAGAGGTGGAATGCTGTGAGTGCTGATTACTACTCGATCCTTGAAGTATGGCCGACCGCATCGGTTGAAGAGATCAAACGGAACTATTTCCGTCTCGCGAAGCTCTATCATCCCGACGCCGCGGGGGACACCGCGGAGAACCGGGAGCGGTTCAAACAGATCAACGAGGCATACGGATTTCTGAGCGATTCACAGAAGCGGGCAATCTACGACGAGTCGCTTCGCAAGAGCAAGGGCGTCTCAAAGGACGCGGTGGCCATACAGGATAAGGACCGGCGTTCGGCGGCGCTCTCGTTCACGCAGGCGAAAGAGGCTATGCGCAGCGGACGATTCGACAAGGCGGCGCTCCTCTTCAAGTCCGCGATCAAGTACGACCCGACCAATCCCGCGTACCACAGCTGGTACGGTTTCTGCCTCGGCATGCTCAACACGCGTCTCCACGAAGCGCGGGACGCATGCCTCAAGGCGATCCAGATGGAATTCTACAATGCCGATTATCACGCGAACCTCGGATTCGTATATGTCAAAGCCGGGCTCAAGAAGGTCGCGATGAAGCACTTCAAGGAAGCTCTCAAATGGGATCCCGACAACCCAATCGCGAGCAAGTACATTTCGATCGGGGGCGAGGAGGCCGATGAGAAGGTAGCGTTGGGTCCGATCGATAAGGTCGTGGCCACCGTGAAAGGGCTTTTCGCGCGCGTTGCGTGATCATTCTCCCGCGTATCCCGTCGAACGTCTCTCCGCCCGCCATTCTGCGGATAAGTATTGATTTTTTCCCACCGCCACACTACCCTCGGGCTCCGGGGTGATGGAGATGAAGCGAACTTCCTTTGTCTGCTTCGGCGCTCAAGGAAGCAAGGACGCTCTCGTTTATCAGGAGATTCCGGGAAGAGCCGGCGGCGAAGAATTCTTTCTATTCTTCTCTCCGGGGGAACCGGATCAGGAGCCGCTCTTGAGGGCGCTGTTCCGGGAAGCCGTATCGGCCTCTCGGCTCGGAGCCCCCGCGCACTATTTCTCACTATTTCTCGAGAAGTTCGAGGCTTGTGCCAGGGGTGCCGCGGAGGACGGAGGCGTTCTCGGAGGAGCGCTCATTATGATCCAGATACGTCGCGGCGACGATGTATATCTCCTCTGCAACCGCGACGCGGCGCTCGTGCACTGGGATGGCGGTCGCGCGTGGCAGAATCCCCTTGAATCGCTCCGCGGCTTCTCGGAAGTCCCCCTTGGGGACGCGAGCGAACAGCGGGATCTCTTCCAGCGGACCGCGGAGGATTTCTTTGTGCTGCACCGCTTCACGCTTGGGGAGGGGGCACACACGCTCATTCTGGCGCCGTCGGATGATTTTGTCGCCCGGCACGCGGAGTCCCTCCGGAACAGCGTGTTTTTTCCCGCATTCGAGTTTCCCCGGGAGATGGGGATCGAGCTCGCGGTCGCGCGATCGTTTCCCGCCCTCCACTGGAAGAGCGGCGAGAAGGAGGAACGCCAATCCATGGAAGAGCGTGTCGTTGCCCCGGCAAGGCGGGTCAATGCCCCGGTCATTGCGGGCGCTCTCGTCGCCACCGTCATACTAGCCTTGTTTTTCGGCGCGATCGTGAAGCACAAGGAATCGAAGGTCTCGAAGGAGTCGAAAACGCTTCTCGGTGCGGTTGATGCCGCGAGACCCACGTCAACCGAGCCGGCCGCGGAAAGCCGCGATATGAGGCTTGCCCTTTCGGAGGCATGGAAGAAGGAGTTCGCCGCGCCCGTGACATCCTCGCCGCGGAGCCATGAAGGCAAGATCTTCTTCGGCTGCAGGGACGGGATTCTTTACGCGTTCACCCCTGAAGGTGATCTGGCGTGGAAATACCGGTCGTCCGCGGGAATCGGCGCGTCCCCCTGCTGCGTGCAGGGCCGAGTGATCTGTGCGAATTACCGGGGAGACGTGATGTGCCTCGACACGGACACGGGAAGGCCGTTCTGGTCGCTCGCGCTGCGCTCGAAGATCGTAAGCACGCCGGCCGCATTCGATAACGTGCTCGTTGTAGGCACGACGGACGGGAGGCTCATCGCGGTACGTCTCAAGGATGGGAAGAAGCTCTGGGAGAAGAAGCTCGGGACTTCGATCTGGGCGAGCCCGGTGGTCGGCAAGGACTATATCATCGTGGCGACGACGGACGGATCACTCTTCAGGCTCGACCATCGGGGCGGTGTCGTCTGGAAGTCGAAGGCCGGCGGAGGAATCGCTTCGAGTCCCCTTTGCATGGAGGATTTGGATCTCATCGTGTTCGGAGCCCGCGACGGAGCCGTATACGGATACGCCTTCTCGAGCGGCACGCGTGCGTGGCGCTTCGCTGCGGGTTCCGTGGTCGACGGCTCGCCCTCCCGCGGCCCGAATGGAATCTTCGTCGGCGCGAAGAACGGAAAACTTCTATCGCTCGCATTCGATGGAACACCACTCTGGCAGTGCGACGTCGGCGGCGCCGTATACTCGAGGCCCCTCGTCGCCGGCGGCGCCGTATTCGTCACGACATACGCATCGCGCCTCGTTGCCGTCGATGCGGCGAACGGGCGCATTTGTGGGGAATACCGTGCCGCCTCCCCGCTGTATTCATCGCCGACGGACGACGCGAAACGCATCTATTTCGGCTCGAACCGCGGCGTGTTCTATGCGGTCTGGATCAGATCGCCGGTTGCAACGTGAGGTGGGCGGGGAAGCGGTTCGCCTTCGATAAAGCGCCCGGGGGACGATCGAACGCGCCGGCGGGTGCCTTGATGTCGCACTCCCGATTTGTTATCCTGCTGTCACACCGGAGGTTTTGTGACTGATGAACGGCTTGATGCAAAGGATCTTCGGCGACCGCAAAACTCGGCTGATGAGCCGTCTCGCCGAGGATATCGCCGCTGTTAAAGAATGGGCGGAACGGTACCGGGATCTCGCCGAAGGCGATTTTCCCAGGAAAACCGAGGAATTTGCCTCGCGAATCAAGGGTGGGGAATCCCTCGATGCAATCATGCCCGAAGCGTACGGGCTCGCATATGAGGCCTGCCGGAGACTCGTCGGACGCAGCTGGGACGTCGTCGGACAATCGATAACGTGGGACATGGTGCCATTCGACGTGCAGATCGCAGGAGCTGTCATCCTCCACCGGGGCATGATTGCGGAGATGGCGACCGGAGAAGGCAAGACGCTCGTCGCAACGATGCCGCTCTATCTCAACTCGCTCGCCAAAAAGGGCGCTCACCTCGTTACGGTGAACGATTACCTCGCCCGCCGCGACGCCGAGTGGATGGGGGAGGTCTACCGGTTTCTCGGTGTAACGGCCGGCTATCTGCAGAATGAAATGGAGACGGATGACCGGCAGCGCATCTATGCCTGCGACATCACGTACGGGACGAACAACGAGTTCGGTTTCGACTACCTGCGAGACAACATGAAACCGGGGAAACAGTATCAGGTACAGCGCGGTTTCTTCTACGGGATCGTCGACGAAGTCGACAGCGTCCTGGTTGATGAGGCGCGAACCCCACTCATCATCTCCGGCCCCGTCTCCGGTTCCGCCCTTGCGGACAATTACTCCTACTTGCGGAACCGAGTCGAGATTCTCGTGCGCAAGCAGAAGCAGATGGTCAATGACCTCATGACGAAGGTCGAGCGCGCGGAGATGGAAGGAGCCGAGAGCGACGACATCGGTGCCAATCTTCTCCTCGCGCGGCACGGCGACCCCAAGAACAAGAAATTCACGAAGCTTCGGAAACAACCGGGATACGAGCGGCTCATGCTCTCGGTCGAGGCCGATCTCATGCGGGACAAGCGTCTCCAGGAGTTTAACGAAGAGCTCTACTTTGTCATCGACGAGAAGGCCAACACGATCGACATGACGGAGAAAGGCCGGAGCAACCTGTCGGCGGAGGACCAGGATCTCTTCATTCTCCCCGATCTGAGCATCCAGATCAAGGAGATCGAGTCTGACGCGTCCCTGGATCCGAAGGAAAGGGCGCGCAAGAAAGACGCTGCCTACCGGAAATACGCTGAAAAAACCGAGATCATCCACAACTTCTCACAACTTCTGAAGGCGTACACCCTCTTCGAGAAAGACGTCGATTACGTCGTGCAGGATGGCCATGTGCTGATCGTCGACGAGTTCACGGGACGTCTCATGCCGGGCAGGCGGTTCAGCGAAGGGCTCCATCAGGCGCTTGAGGCGAAGGAACGCGTCACCATCGAGGGGGAGACGCAGACGCTGGCCACGATAACCCTCCAGAACTATTTTCGGATGTACACGAAGCTCGCGGGGATGACGGGAACGGCGGAAACCGAAGAAGAGGAATTCCACAAGATATATAAGCTCGCCGTCGAGGTGACCCCGACGAACAAGCCGGTACGGCGAATCGATTACGACGACGTCATCTTCCGGACGAAGCGCGAAAAGTACAATGCGATCATCCAGGAGATCAAGCGCGTCCATGAGCGGGGACTTCCGATCCTCGTCGGAACGGTCACGGTCGAGGTGTCCGAGACGCTGAGCAGGATGCTCACGCGGGAGGGAATCCAACACAGCGTCCTCAACGCGAAATACCACCAGCGGGAGGCGGAGATCGTCGCCTTCGCCGGCAAGCAGGGCGCTGTCACGATCGCGACGAACATGGCGGGCCGCGGCACCGACATCAAGCTCGGCCCTGGGGTGGTCCAGTGCGAACGCTGCTGCATCTTCTGCACGACCCCCGATGAATGCTCGTCGTGTTCAAATCCGAAGAAGAATCCCGATGAATGCAGGGCTGACGTTCCGTGCGGGCTCAACATCATCGGCACGGAGCGCCACGAGGCTCGCCGGATCGACCGGCAGCTCCGCGGCCGGTCGGGACGCCAGGGAGATCCGGGATCATCGAGGTTTTTCATCTCTCTTGAGGATGATCTGATGAGGCTGTTCGGCTCCGAGCGCATATCGGCGATCATGGACCGCCTCGGCGTCAAGGAAGGTGAGGATATCCAGCATCGCTTCATCACGCGGGCGATTGGAAACGCCCAGAAGCGGGTCGAGATGTACAACTTCGGCATCCGCAAGCGCCTCATCGAATACGACGATGTCATGAACAAGCAGCGCGCGGTGATCTACGGGCGGCGGAACCAGATCCTGGAAAGCGAGAACCTCGATGAGACGGTCGCGCAGCTTATCGATAACACGGTCGGGGCGGTCCTCGACAAGTATGCCCCCGAGAACGTGCAGCCGGACGAGTGGGATCTCGATACCGCTGCAATCGAGCTCGAAAACGTCTTTCTAGCCCCGTTCGATTTCGCCGACATCTTCAAGGACCGCTCGGCCGATCTGAAGATCCTTTACGATCATTTTCGCGCACGGACGCTCGAGGCGTTCGAACTTCGCAAGTCGATGATTCCCAGCGAGATCAAGCAGAAGTTCATGAGCTATATCATGCTGCAGAGCATCGACGAGAAGTGGATGGACCATCTCTACGAGCTCGATTACCTGCGCGAGGGGATTCACCTGCGCTCGTACGGACAGAAGGATCCCCTCATCGAGTACAAGCAGGAAGCCTTTCTGATGTTCAGCGCCATGGTCGACGACATCGATCGTTCGATTCTCTGGGCGCTCTTCCATGCCCGGTTCGACAGCGAGCAGGATGGGCGCGGCCGCAGGAGACCGGACTCCGGCGTCGCCGTGCATCAAGTCGCCAACGCGTACGTCGCGGCGGGAGGCGCCCAGGGGGCGAAGGGATCTTCTCCCCAGAGCCTGCCGCAGGGAGAGCCGGGGGGGGATATCGCCGCGCCTAAGGCGCAGCCGATCCGCTCGGCCCCGCGAGCCGGCCGAAACGATCCGTGTCCGTGCGGGAGCGGCAAGAAGTACAAAAAATGTTGCGGAAAGGGAGCGGGATAGCAATTATACTGGCATACTTTCCGGATAAGCCTCTGGAACGAGGCCGGGGGATCGGTTATGAGTGAGAGAATAAAAGAGATTATCGATTATATCATGGATCTCCAGCCCGGGGATCTCAAGGATCCCTCTTTCGTCCGGGACGAGCTCGAGGACATGGGGTACTCCCGCTTTGAAATCGGACAGGCGTTCCTCATGCTGGATTTCGGCTCCGATGTCGCCGATCGGACCGCTGTGGGGGATTCGCATACGGGGAGCCGGGTGTTGAGCGAGTTTGAAAAACACGTGCTTTCGATACCCGCTCAGGGATACCTACTCAACCTTCATCGCCTCGGCTGGATTACCGAACTCCAGCTCGGTGCGATCATCGATAACTCTGCGTTCGAATTCATACCGCCGGTTTCGCTCGAGGAGGTGCGGGATCTCGCCTCCCGGTTCGTTTCCGACCTGCCGGAGGATATGCCGCCGGACGTCGCACGGCGCGATGGACATGTGCATTGAGGAAGGAGCACCCGTTGGATCAGGTTCTCGTCGTCGTCGAGTCCCCCGCCAAGGCGCGCACGATCAAGAAATACCTCGGCACTGGTTACACCGTGAAGGCCTCCGTGGGGCACATTCGGGATCTGCCGGAGCGCGAGCTCGGCATCGATATCGATAACGGCTTCAAGCCGCACTATGTCGCGGTCAAAGGCAAGACGAAGGTGATGACCGAGCTCCGCCGAGAGGCCTCGAAGAGCTCTGCGATATACCTGGCGACCGACATGGACCGGGAGGGGGAAGCGATCGCCTGGCACCTCAAGGAGGTGCTCGATAAGTCGAAGGTCCCCATCCGGCGCATTATCTTCAACGAGATTACCAAGCACGCCCTTGAAGAGGCGGTCGCAAGCCCCCGCGACATCGATCTGGACAAGGTGAACGCTCAGCAGGCACGACGCATCCTCGACCGGCTCGTCGGCTATCTCATCAGCCCTGTTCTCTGGAAAATATTCTACCGGGGTCTGAGCGCTGGGCGCGTGCAGAGCGTCGGCCTTCGTCTCATCTGCGAGCGCGAGGAGAAGATTCGCCGTTTCATCGCCGTTGAATACTGGACAATCGAGGGTACGCTCGCGACGGAAGACGGGAAGGAGTTCCCCGCGAAGCTCTTCAAGGTCGACGGGCGCAAGCCCGAAATCCCGAGCAAGGAGGCTGCGGACAGAATCGTCGCCGGAATCAGGAGGGAAACGCTCACCGTCAGCGAGGTGAGCGACCGGGAAAAGCTCCGCAATCCACAGCCTCCCTTCATCACGAGCACCCTGCAGCGCGAGGCCGCGGGAAGACTCGGTTTCTCGGCAAAAAGGACGATGGTCGTCGCGCAGCAGCTCTATGAGGGGGTCGAGCTCGGTCCCGAAGGCGCCGTCGGGCTCATCAGCTACATGCGAACCGACTCGACGAGGGTGAGCGACGAAGCGTACCGGCAGGGAACGGCGTATCTGCGGGAGGCGTTCGGCGATGACATGCCCGCGAGCGCGAGGAGAGGCTTCAAGAAAGCAAAGATGGCGCAGGATGCGCATGAAGCCATACGCCCGACCGATTGCCTGAGGACGCCCGATTCGGTGAAACAGCACCTCGGCAAGGAGCAGCTCGCCATCTACCGGCTCATCTGGCAACGCTTTCTCGCCTCGCTTGCGGCTCCCGCGGTCTACCGGGTGCGGGAAGTGGATATCATGGCGGGCGAGCGGTATCTCCTGCGCGCGAACGGCCGGATGCTCGTGAAGCCGGGATTCCTCGCGATTATGGCGGATCAGAAGGCGGAGCAGGACGAATGGCTCCCCGATGTTGCGTCGGGGATGCCCCTTTCGATACGGAACCTCGATGGGGCGCAGCATTTCACCGAGCCACCGGCGCGCTACACCGAGGCATCGCTCATCAAGGAGCTCGAAGACAAAGGGATCGGCAGGCCGAGCACATACGCGACGATCCTCGGCGTCATCCAGGCCCGCGATTACGTCAACAAGGAGGCGGCCGCGCTCCATCCGACAGAGCTCGGCGAGAAGGTGTGGAAGACGCTTGAAGCGCTCTTCCGGGACATCTTCGAGGTTGATTTTACCGCGCGCATGGAGACGGAGCTCGACAAGGTGGAAGAGGGGAAAGACGACTGGCGCACCGTCGTGAAGCTTTTTTATGAGCCGCTCACCGTCGATCTCGAGGGGATCAAGAACAAGCGCACGGAGCTCAAGAAGCAGGTTGAGGAAGAGTCGAAAGAGGTCTGCGCGAACTGCGGCAAGAATCTCGTCAAGAAATGGGGCAAAAACGGGCAGTTCCTCGCGTGCCCCGGTTTTCCGGAGTGCCGCTATACGAGACCGATCGAGCCGGATGAGGCCATCGACCGTGCGTGTCCGCAGTGCGGAGGGGAACTCGTGTTCCGAAAGGGGCGGTTCGGCCGTTTCATCGCGTGCAAGAAATACCCCGTGTGCAAGTATACGGAAGCGGTGACCCTCGGTATCGCCTGTCCGGTCGAGGCCTGCGGCGGGAAAGTCGTCGAAAAGAAGACCCGACGCGGCAGGCTCTTCTACGGCTGCAGCAACTATCCGAAATGCACGTTCGCGAGTTGGGACAAACCAACCGGAAAGCTCTGCCCGGACTGTTCGAAGGCGTATCTTGTCGAGAAGAACACGGTGAAGAAAGGCCTTTACCTCAAGTGTCCGTCGTGCCGGCACGAGGTCACTCCCTGATACGGGAGGTTACCGTCATCGGAGGGGGGCTCGCCGGCTCAGAGCTCGCGCTTCAGCTCGCCTCCCGCGGCGTCGGGGTCACTCTCGTTGAAATGCGCCCCGGAACGCCGACTCCGGCCCACAGGACGCCGGATCTCGCCGAGCTCGTATGCAGCAATTCACTCAAATCGGATGACCCGGAAACGGCATCGGGACTTCTCAAGCGGGAGCTCAGGATGCTCCGCTGCCGGCTCCTTGAAGCGGCTGAGGAGAGCCGGGTGCAGGCAGGACACGCCCTCGCCGTCGATAGGACGCTCTTTTCACGGGCGGTCATGGCGCGCATCGAGGCTCATCCGGCGATCCGCCTCGAGCGCCGCGAGCAAACGGATCTCGAGCTTCCGGCCTGCGCCGTGATCGCTACGGGGCCGCTCACCTCGGAGGGACTCTCGGGTGCCATCCGCGACCATTTTTCGGCGGACCATCTCTTCTTCTACGATGCGATATCCCTTTCGGTAGGAGTCGACTCGATCGATCCCGACTATGCGTTTAAAGCCTCCCGCTACGGGAAGGGAGGGGAAGATTACTGGAACATTCCGCTCGACGCCGTCCAGTACGCCAGGCTCGTTGATTTTTTGCGAAAGGCGCCGAAGTCGGAACAACACGGCTTCGAGGAAACGCGATGCTTCGAGAGCTGCCTTCCCGTCGAGGTGATCGCTGCACGCGGGGATGACGCGCTCCGGTTCGGACCGCTCAAACCGAAAGGGCTCGCCGATCCTCGAACGGGACGGGAGGCGCACGCGGTCATCCAGCTCCGTCAGGAGACGCGCGACGGCACACTCTTCGGCCTCGTCGGGTTCCAGACGAGGCTGACGCGCGGCGCGCAGGATGAGCTTTTCCGCGTCCTGCCGGGCTTCCGCGCCCCCGAGATCCTTCGTTGGGGCTCCGTGCACCGGAACACCTTTCTCGATTCTCCGCGGCTCCTCGATGAGATGCAGATGTCCCGGACGCGGCCGGGGCTCTTTTTCGCCGGACAGATCGCCGGGGTCGAGGGATACATGGAATCGATCGCGCACGGCATCATTGTCGCCTGCTGCATACTTCAGTATCTCGAGGGCGAGGCCGCGCCGATCTTTCCGCGGGAAACGCTTCTCGGATCGCTCCAGCGGCACTGCATCGAGGGGACGAGCCCCTTTCAGCCCATGAACGTCAATTTTGGCATCCTGCCTGCTGTTACCGCGCGCCGCGAGGAACGAAGAAGATTGTATGTGGAGCGTTCCCTGGAGAAACTCGGAACTTTTCTCTCGGACATGCATATCATCGGCAGGGCTTGACGGCCCCGCGGCAGCGCGCTAGAATGCCAGTCAATGATCGCCAGCCGCCGTCGCTGAAGGGGAGGGGCTTCGGTATTGCCTCGTTCGAGTCGAACGATTGTATTCCTGAATTGTATCGCGTGCGTCGCGATCGTCGCATGCTCGACCTCATGCTCCCCGCGCGAACCTGAGCTCATACCGACCGACGTTCTGTTCGGCAATCCGACGAAAACGTCGCCGGGCATATCCCCCGATGCAAAGAAGCTTTCCTATCGTGCGCCGTACAACGGAGTCCTCAATGTCTGGGTGCGGACAATCGGGCAGAACGACGACCGTGCCGTCACGCGGGATACCGACCGCGGGATAAAGAAGTACTTCTGGGCATACGACAACAAATACATCATGTTCACGCAAGATATCAGGGGGAACGATAACTGGCGGCTCTACGGGGTCAATGTCGATACGGGGGAAATAAGGGACTTCACGCCGTTCGACAGCATTTCGGTCTCGGTCGTCGATTACAGCAAGAGATTCCCCCATGAGCTTATTCTCTCGATGGGCAAGGAAAACAGGAAGGCAATGGACGCCTATCGTCTCGACCTCGAGACGGGAGGTCTCACGATTCTTGCGAGGAATCCGGGCAACGTGGGCACGTGGTTTGCCGATGCCGATTTCGCAATCAGGGGCGCTCTGGCGTTCCGACCGAGGGGAGGATACGACCTCCTCGTCCGCGCGGGCGAGAAGGCCCCGTGGGTGCGCGCGGCTTCGTGGAACAGCGAGGATATCGCCTCGAGCGGTGCCCTGCGCTTCACGCGCGATGGAAAGGGCATCTTCTGCCTCGATGCACGCGGATTCAACACGGGACGGCTTGTCAGGATTGCGGTAGCCGACAGCTCCGTGGAGGTCATTGCGGAGGATCCGCGGTACGAGATCATCTCGGCGTTCCTTCAGGTCGATACGTACCGGATGCAGGCCGTTGCCTTTGCACGCGAGCACATCGAGTGGACGATTCTCGACGATTCGCTCCGGTCCGATTTCGACAATGTCGCGAAGCTCGATCGGGGGGATTTCGAATTCGAGAGCACGGATGCGTCCGATTCGACATGGGTCATGAGCTTCAGCAAGGACGACGGCTCCGTGCCGTACTATCTCTATGACCGGAAAACGAAACGGGGGACCTTTCTCTTCGATGAGATACCGGGGCTCGCGAAGTACACGCTCGCGCGCATGGAACCCATTGCGTTCAAGGCGAGGGATGGTCTTGTCATTCATGGCTACCTTACCTGTCCGCCGGGCAAAAAGCACCGCAACCTCCCGCTCGTCGTGCTCGTTCATGGCGGTCCATGGACTCGCGATTACTGGGGATACAACCCCGAAGTGCAGTGGCTCGCAAACAGAGGGTACGCGTGTCTCCAAGTCAATTTCCGCGGCTCCCGCGGGTACGGGAAAGATTTCCTGAATGCGGGAAACAGGGAGTTCGGCGGAAAGATGCAGGATGATCTCGTGGACGCCGTGGAATGGGCGGTTGACCGTGGAATCGCAAACCCGAAAAAGCTCGCTATATTCGGCACTTCGTTCGGGGGCTACGCGGCGCTCGTCGCTTTGACGTCGACACCCGATCTCTTCTGCTGCGCAATCGACGTCTCGGGTCCGAGCGATCTCGGCGGCTGGGTCAGCGCGCTCGCTCCGGTCTGGGGGCCGGCCGGTCCGACGCTGTTCAGTCGTATCGGAGATCCTCGGACGGAAGCCGAGTTTCTGAAGTCACGTTCCCCGCTTTTCAAGGCGGAACGGATACGGACCCCTCTGCTCATCGTGCAGGGAGGCAAAGATCGCTACGTTCCCGCTGCGGATGCGGAACGGATCGTGGCCTCACTCGTGGCGAACGGCGTGCCGCACGAATATCTCTTTTTCCCGGACGAGGGGACCGGAATCTACAAGCTCCAAAATCGTCTGAAATTCTGGGATGCCGCCGAGAAATTTCTCGCGGCGCATCTCGGCGGCCGGCGGGAGAATGAATCAGCGAGGGGATCCCGCCACGACTAAGCGCTGTTCCTCACCCGCTCCCGGGCGGAACGGACGTTTCTCGATGGAGAACGGTCCTTCATATTTCACGTTTGCCCCTTCGCGCTTTGGGGACGTCGGGATCGTCTGGTACGACGCCGGTCGCGGTCCGAGGATCCATCGAGTCTTTCTTCCGTCCGAACGAAACACCATGAGCGGCTTTCTCAAAGCGCACGGCCCCGGCGCGAGGCACCGATCGTGCCCGGCGGTGATCGATTGTGCGGCCCGCATTCGCGCGCTGTGCTCGGGGCACGCCGTTACGTTTGACCTCGCGCGTTTCGATCTCGATCGCTGCCCGGAGTTCCAGCGGAAGGTGTTGCAGGCGGAATTCGGTATTCCCCGCGGGAGGGTGAGCACGTATGGAAGGATAGCGCGGCACATCGGACATCCCGGCGCGGCGCGCGCAGTCGGGAGCGCTCTCGGCGCCAATCCCTATCCCCTCGTCATTCCATGCCACCGGGCGATCAGGGAAACGGGCGAGCTGGGGGGATATCGCGGAGGTTCCGCCATGAAGCGTACGCTCCTCGAGCTCGAGGGGATCGAATTCTCGGCGTCGGGGCGTGTCCTCACGGATAGGCTGTTCTATTGAAACATGAAACACGCCCGGTCGCCTCATGCGGGGAAAGGAGCAGTCATGAAACATTTCGTCCGTATCGCGGCGGCGATACTCTTCGTGTTGAGTGCCGGCCTCCATGCAGATCCCTGGAAAAAGTCGGTCGACGCCAATCTCACCTTGACAGAGAACGCATACAGCGACAACTGGAGCGGGGGGGAGCTGGGATCGCTCTCGTGGGTCTTCAATTCGAATTCACTCTTCGAACGTCAATTGAACCCGACACTCAATACCCGGAACACGCTGAAGCTTTTCTTCGGGCAAACGCACAGCCAGAACGAGGATACGAGGGCATGGGCGAAGCCTTTCAAATCGACCGACCGGATCGATTTCGAGACGGTGTTGCGCGTCACCCTCGGCGGCTTCGTGGATCCGTACGCCTCGGGGAGAATCGAGAGCGAGTTTGTCGATCAGAGGAATCGCGCGAACGAGCGGCTCATCAACCCCGTGCTCTTCACCGAGAGCTTCGGCGTCGCGAAAGTTCTCGCCAAAGCGGAAAAACGGGAGTGGACGGCGCGCCTCGGAGGCGCGCTACGCCAATACCTCGACCGGGACATTCTCGATGAGGCGAGCGGGGCGAAGCAGACGAAAACGACGAACGACGGAGGGATTCTCTTCGTGAGCGATTTCACATCGCCGCTCGCTGATTCCACCATGATGATAACGAGCAGGCTGTCCGTCTACGAGGCGTTCTACTATTCCGAATCGAAAGAGCTCGAAGGCCAGTACAACATGGATTATTGGAAATCCCCCGATATCAACTGGGAGACGATTTTCACGGCGAACATCAATAAATATCTCATGGTGAATCTCTACGTGCAATTCCTCTACGACAAGGAGGTGGATCTGGCGGGGCGTTTCAAGCAGTCCCTGTCGCTCGGCATCACCTACAGGCTGATGTAGCGCGTGTGTCCGCGGTTGGCTTTCATGGAGGTGAACGCATGTTCAAGGAGTTCAAGGCCTTCGCCATGCGGGGCAATGTGATCGACATGGCGGTCGGCATCATCATCGGCGCCGCGTTCGGATCGATCGTGCAATCGCTCGTGAAGGACGTCATCATGCCGCCGATCGGAATGCTCCTCGGCAACGTCGATTTTTCGAACCTCTTTCTCGTTCTGAGGCAGGGTACGACACCGGGGCCGTACACGTCGCTTGCCCAGGCCCAGGGAGCCGGGGCCGTCTCAATCAACTACGGAATGTTCCTCAATACGATCATTAGCTTTCTCATCGTCGCGTTCGCCGTGTTCCTGCTCATCCGGCAGATCAACAGGCTCAAGAAAGAGGAGGCGGCTCCGGCGGCCGCGCCGACGACGAAAGAGTGTGCGTACTGTTTCTTGGCGATACCGATCAAGGCCGTGCGGTGCCCGAATTGCACCTCGGCGCTGACCAAGTAGACCGCGATGCGCACTTGCCGGGCAGTTGGGTCGTATGCTATGGTTCCGGCGTGATCGTTCGAGCGCTCAAAGACTACCTTATCCATCTCGGTCTCCAGAAGCGAGCATCGGATGCGACGATCCGCGCCTACGAGGGAGATATCGCTCAATTCGCCCGTTTCCTGAGGAGCGAATTGTCCCATGAGCCGGATTTTTCGGACGCCGGCAACCTTGCCGTGCGTTCGTTCCTCGGGAGCCTCGCGCGCAACGGCTATTCGAAACGGAGCATCGCCCGAAAAATCGCTTCTCTCAAGAGCTTCTTCGCCTATTGCGCGTCGCGCGGGTTTTGCGCCGAAGATCCGGCCGCGGGGGTATCGGCGCCAAAGTCGGGCAGGGACCTGCCTGTGTTCGCGGGGGTTGCGGCGATGGAGCGGATGATGAATCTGCCTCCCCTCGACACAAGGCGGGGATTGCGTGACCGTGCGATCCTTGAGCTTCTCTACGGCACCGGCATGCGGTTATCCGAGCTCGTCGGGTGTACGCTCGATCGATGCGATTTTGCGAAGGGCACCATTATCGTGCTCGGCAAGCGGAACAAGGAGCGCATGCTTCCGCTCGGGGGGAAGGCGGCGGAGTATCTGAAGCTCTATATTCAGGATAGGTTCGGCGCTCCCGAATCCATCTGGAGCTCGCGCGAAAGCTTCTTCCACTTTTTCGGAGAAGCTCTCTCGGATCCGCTCATCGGGGGAAGGGGGAAAGAGCAGGTCAGCAGGCGGACGGTCCAACGAATCGTTTTTAAGTATCTTTCGCATGCCGCGGCACTCTCGCGTATGAGCCCTCACGTCCTCAGACATACATTCGCGACGCATCTCCTCGATGCCGGGGCGGACCTGAGAGCCGTTCAGGAGCTTCTCGGACACGCGAGTCTTGCGACGACGCAAATCTACACACACGTAACGGCGGAGCGGCTGCGAGAGGTATACGAGAAAGCCCATCCCCGCGCGTGATGCCGGCGCGGGAGGGGTTTGCGGGAAACGCGGTTGCGGGGGGCGCGCAAAGGACTTCTTGTACAAACGCCGGCGGGGCATTATTTTTTCATGCGGAACGGGGTTTCCGACGTCCCCGCGGGATACCGTATGGAGGAATGGCATGTTCGAGGGAACGACGATACTGGGGCTTCGCGTGGGAAACGGCGTCGCCATGGGGGGTGACGGGCAGGTCACCTTCGGACAGACGATCGTCAAGCAGGGCGCCAAGAAGGTGCGCCTCCTGCGCGGCAACACGATCCTCGCGGGATTTGCGGGAAGCACGGCCGATGCGATAACCCTTTTCACGAAGTTCGAGGTGAAGCTCGACGAGTGTAACGGCAATCTTATGAGAGCGGCCGTCGAGCTCGCAAAGGACTGGCGGAGCGACAAGGTGCTGCGGCACCTCGAAGCGCTTCTCGCGGTCATGGACCGGGAGCACTCCCTCGTCATCAGCGGAAGCGGCGACGTCGTCGAGCCGGATGACGGCGTTCTCGCAATCGGATCGGGCGGCCCGTACGCTTTGGCGGCGGCTCGAGCCCTCATGAACAACTCGAAGCTCGATGCACAAACGATTGTCAGAAAGTCACTTGAGATAACATCGGGTATATGTATCTACACCAATGACGAGATCACGGTCGAGGTAATCTGAAGCAATGGACGAGCTGACTCCGAAACAGATAGTCGAAGAGCTCGACAAGTATATCATCGGACAGGATGAAGCGAAGAAATCGGTCGCCATCGCGCTCCGCAATCGATGGCGGCGAGCTCGTGTCGACGAGTCGATCCGGGATGAAATCGTGCCGGCGAATATCATCATGATCGGTCCTACCGGCGTCGGAAAAACGGAGGTCGCCCGGCGGCTCGCACGTCTCGCGCAGGCGCCTTTCGTCAAGGTTGAGGCTTCGAAGTTCACCGAAATCGGCTACGTCGGCCGAGACGTCGATTCGATGGTGAGGGATCTCGTCGACCTTGCGGTAACGATGGAAAAGGAGCGCTCCTTCGCGGAAGTGGAGGGGCGGGCACGGGAGCACGCGATGGACCGCCTCGTCGATCTCCTCCTGCCGCCATCCGGTGCTCGCGAGGGCGCCGGGGATGATGATCCGGAAGAGCGGCGGCGACGCACAAAGGACAAGCTGAAGGCGAAGCTCGAAGGCGGTTCACTCGATGCGCGGGAGGTCACGATCGAGGTGCAGGATCGCGCGCGCCCTCTCATCGAGGTGTTCTCGAACGCGGGGCTCGAGGAGATGGGGCTCAAGTTCCCCGACGGGCTCGAGAACATGCTTCCGCGACGCACGAAGGGGCGCACCGTAACGGTGGAAGAGGCGCGGAAGATCTTTATCCAGGAGGAGAAGGAACGTATCGTCGATATGGACAAGATCGTCTCGCGCGCGGTGACGGCCGCCGAGGAGACGGGGATCATATTCATCGACGAGATCGACAAGATCGCGAGCCGCGGAACGTCCCACGGCCCCGATGTGTCGCGCGAGGGCGTGCAGCGCGATATTCTTCCGATCGTCGAAGGATCAAGCGTCGCGACGAAATACGGAGTCGTAAGAACCGACCACATGCTCTTCATCGCCGCGGGCGCCTTTCATATGACGAAACCGTCCGATCTGATCCCCGAGCTCCAGGGACGCTTTCCGATCAGGGTGGAGTTCAAGGCGCTCACCGCCGGTGACTTCGAGCGGATCCTGCTCGAGCCGAAGAACGCGCTCATCAAGCAGTACACGGCGATCATCGAGGCGGAGAACTGCACGATCGCCTTCACAAAGGGGGCGATTCGCGAAATAGCCCGTGTCGCCTTTCTCGTCAACGAGAAAATGGAGAACATCGGAGCCCGGAGGCTTCACACGGTGCTCACGACGCTGCTTGAGGACTATCTCTTCGAGCTTCCGAACGCCGCGATGAAGCGCATTTCCATCACGGAAGAGGTGGTGCACAGGAAGCTGGACCCAATCGTTCGCGACGAAGATCTGGCACGGTACATTCTGTAAGAAGGAGCGCGTATGAAACTGAGCAACAAGGATTTCCTCTCCATCCGTGACTTCTCGCGAGAGGAGCTCGATACGATTCTGAAGCTCTGCGCCGAGCAGAAGCCTCTCGCGAAAACGTTCCGCCTCCGCCCCAGCCATCGGGGACGCGTGCTCGCGTGCATCTTCCACAAGCCGAGCCTCCGGACGCGTCTCAGCTTCGAGGTCGCGATTCGCCAGCTCGGCGGGTCGAGCCTTTTTATTACGGATGCGGAGGTGAAGATCGGGAGCCGCGAAGCGCCGAAAGACGTCGCGAAGGTGCTCTCGAGGTACGTCGACGGCATCATGATACGGACCTTCGATCAGCGCCTCGTCGAGGAGCTCGCCCGGCACGCGGACGTGCCGGTTATCAATGGGCTCACCGATCTTCTCCACCCGTGCCAGGTGCTCGGCGACGTTTTCACCGCTATCGAGAAATTCGGGACGATCGACGGTAAGAAGGTCGTCTTTGTCGGCGACGGAAACAACGTCGCCCGCAGCTGGCTCAACGCGGCCGCCCGGTTCAGGTTCAAATTCGTCCTCGCGGCGCCCGCCGGCTTCCAGATTGAGGAATCCTTCGTGACCGAAGCGCGCAAAGCGGGAAATCCCGATTATGAATGGATCCCTGACCCGCGCGCCGCCGTGCGCGGGGCCGATGTCGTTTATACGGACGTCTGGACGAGCATGGGGCAGGAGGCCGAGAAGGAACGGCGTCTCAAGGCGTTCGCCGGCTACCAGGTCAACGACGAGCTCATGAAGCTCGCGAGCCCGAATGCGGTTTTCATGCACTGCCTTCCCGCCCATCGCGGCGACGAAGTGACGGATTCCGTGATCGACGGTCCGCACTCGGTCGTATACGACGAGGCGGAAAACAGGCTTCATATCCAAAGAGCGATCATTGCGCTCCTCATGCCGGGGGAATGACCACTCGGGAAGGCGCGACGGGGGCCCATCGCCCCGGCACCCGTGATCGGTGAAGGAAGTGTCGGCAATGCGGGATTACATTCGGACTATTGTAATCCTTGTGGCGGAGACGACGTTCATTGCGGCCTGCGCCGTCATCCAACCTCCCCCGGGAGGACCCGAGGACAAGCGGCCCCCGGCGATCGTCGAGACGATCCCGCGACCCGATTCCGCAGGGGTCGCCCGGAACATCGCCCCGGTAGTCGTGTTCAGCGAAAAGGTCGACCCGGCGAGCTTCAAGAATCGCATCTTCGTCTACCCGCCGGTGGAGTTTGACCGGCTCACCGTGAAGGGTGAGCGGCTCGAAATCCGTTTCAAGGACGAGCTTCCCGAAACGACCATATGCCTTCTCGTCCGCGCGGGGATAAAGGACTACCATCGCGTCGAAACCAAAGAGAATCACCTCCTGTTTTTTTCAACGGCCGATTCGATAGCGCGCGGAGAGGTTTCCGGCGTCATCCTTTTCATGGAGAAGCCCGATTCGACGGGAGTGGCCGAGCTTTTTGCCGTCCGCAGCGACACGACGCTCGACCTGCGCACGGCCAAACGCGTGCGTGTCTCGTTCGCCGGAAAGGACGGGCGATTCGAACTCCGGGCGCTCCCGGCCGACGGTTCAAAGTTCCTCCTCCGCGCGTTCAGCGACCGCGACGGCGACAGCCGGTATTCGGAGGGCAAGGAATTTGCTGCGCTCTATCCACACACGATCACGCTCGAGCCGGCCCGGGGACGCCTCGAGGAGATTCGCATCAATATTATCGATCCGAATGAGCCGGGCTCGATCGAGGGGCGCGTCGTCAACGAGACGCAGTTCACCATGACGCCGACGATCCGTCTGTCGCCGGCGGGAACCGGGAGGAAAATGTTCGCGGCGCGCGCCGATTCGACAGGCGCGTTCGTCTTTTCACGGGTGCCTCCCGGAGCGTATCTCTTTTCCGCCTTCATTGACATCAAGGTCGATACGCTCTGCGGAACGTACTTCGCGGAGGGGGATACAACGCGCGCGCTCAACGAGCCGTGCGTCTCGTTTTCCGATACGCTCCGGTTGAAGCCGGGCGAGATCAAGACGCTTCAGCCGGTAACCATCAAATAGGGAACCACGGGCATGGAATTCCACTTTACGAAAATGCACGGCGCCGGCAACGATTTTGTAATGATCAACGACATGGACGAACGCTGCCGGCTCACCGGGGCTGCGATCGCACGACTGTGTTCCCGGCATCGCGGCATCGGGGCGGACGGGCTTATCCTCATTCGCCCGAGCTCGGTCGCGAGCTTTGCGATGCGCTACTTTAACAGTGACGGGGGAGAGGCCGATATGTGCGGGAACGGCGCGCGCTGCGCCGCCGCGTTCGCGCGGGACGCAGGGATCGCCGGGCGGTCGATGACCTTCGAGTCCCGCGCCGGTGCGGTGAGCGCTGAAACGATGAATGACCGTGTCCGGATAGGCATCGGCGAGGTTCGCGCCCTCAGACTCGGTATGAAGATCGCCGCAGCGGACCTTCCCGTGCATTTCGGCATCTGCGGCGTGCCGCACGCGGTGATCGTCGAGGAGGACATTGGCCGGCCGTCGCACGACGAGTTTGTCCGGTTCGCCCGGGGGGTGCGGCACGATCCCTCGTTCGGCTCCGCCGGGGCGAACGTCAACATCGTCACGGTCACCGGCTCGGGTCGCTGCGCCTACCGGACCTACGAGCGCGGGGTTGAGGACGAGACATTCGCGTGCGGGACGGGCGCGGTCGTTATCGCCGCGGTTCTCGCGCACCTGGAGCTTGCCGTCCCGCCGGTCCGCTGCGAAACCCGCGGGGGGGATACTCTCGAGGTCGCCATGATGAAAACGCCTGACGGCGCCGCGGCCTGCGAGCTTACGGGCCCGGTCGCCGCATCGTTCCGCGGTGTTTTCCGCATCGAAGATTACGAGCATCCATGAACCGATTCGCCCGCATTACGATCATTGCCGGTCTTCTCTGCTGCGTCTGGGCGCATGCCTCTCACGCCCAGTACCCGTTCGGCAAAAACAAGGTCCTCTACGCGCCGAAGGACTGGAAGGTCATCGAGACGCCGCATCTCGAAATCTACTACTACCCTGATGAGTTGAAAGTCGCCGAATTCGTCGCGGGGCTCGCCGATACCGTGTACGGCGAGTATGCGGCGTTTTTCGCGGTCCAGTTCGAATCGAGAATCCCCGTTATCCTCTATGGCACGCACCACGATTTCAAGGAAACGAATGTAACGCCGTACCTCGTTTCTGAATCGACCGCGGGGTTCACCGAGTTCAACAAGGGCAGAATAGCGCTGCCGTTCGCCGGATCGTATCCAAAGCTCGAAAAAGTCTTCCGGCACGAGCTGGCCCACGCGTTCATGCTCGAGAAACTCCGCGTTGTGATGAGCGCCCACCGGCACCTGAATTACGGCGGGCCGCCGCTCTGGTTCATCGAGGGGCTCGCGGAGTTTCTTGCGAACCACGGCCTCGACACCGAGGCGGAGATGTTTCTGAGAGATGCGGTGACGAGCGGTCTCCTGTACCCGCTCGACGACATGTGGCGGATCGAGGGAACCTTCCTGATGTACAAGGAGGGGGAGAGCGCCCTCCATTACATCGCGACGCGCTTCGGGGACGGCTCCCTGCGCCTCATTCTCGAAAACTGGTGGAAGAGCGACCGCTTCAACCTCGTTCTCGAGAAAACAATAGGGATCCCGCTCCGGCAGCTCAGCACGGACTGGGAAGAGTATCTAAAACGGCGGTATTACCCCGCGATTCTCGACCGGCGGAAAATCGCCGAGCTCGGGGAGGCACTCGCGCCGGGAGAGCCCGCCTTCGAGAATCATCCGGCGTGCGAATCGAAGAATCGCACGAATCCGCGAGTCTTTTGCGTCGGCTACGCCCGTGGGAACATCAACATCCTCGAACTGAAGAAGGACGCTCACGGAACATGGCGCGAGGAGGTCTTTATCAGGGGGGGGCAGACGAACGATTTCGAATCGATCCCGCCGCTCCGCAGCCGCATCGCGGTAAAAGGGGACACACTCGTGTTTGTTTCGAAGGCGGGCTCACGCGACGCAGTCTATCTGTACGATATCGTTCGCAGGCGCGTGTTGAAGAAATTCTCCATCCCCGAGGCGCGTATCCTCGGGTCGCCGGCCCTTTCCCCGGACGGACGCTCGGTTGCATTCTCGGCGATCGACGGCTTTGGGAAATCGGACCTCTTCATCTACGACTGTGAGAGCGACACGCATGAACGTCTCACGGACGATTATTACGACGACATGAGCCCCGACTGGCATCCGGCAAAGAACCTGCTCGTGTTCAGCTCGGACCGGTGCGGCGAGAAGCGGGAAAACGCCTGCGCGCTCTGGACGATCGATACGAAAACGCATGAGCTCGCGCCGTTGACCGGGGGCGGTTGTCGCGACGTCGATCCACGGTGGCTCCCCGACGGAGCCGGCGTTATCTTCTCATCCGACCGGGAAGGGGTCCCCGATATCTTCACGATGCAGGACGGCGTTATCTGTCGGCAGACCAATCTTCTCGGCGGCGCCTTCAGCCCCTGCCCGTGCGACAGCGGCAGAGCGTTTCTATGCGCCTCGTACGGCGGCGGCACGTATCGTATCTTCCGCGTGCCGATGAAAGCGAAGGCGCCCGCGCACCCCATTGCTCCTCCGATCTGCGCGGCGGAGCGCTGGGAACCCCGTCTTCCCGCCGGGGCGGTCGGCATCGCGAAAAAGGAATACCGGATGAAGCTCGGTCTCGACTTCATCGGCGCTACGTTTTCCGTAGACCCCGATTTCGGCGGCGCGGGAAACGGGGCGCAGCTCTTTTTCACCGATATCCTCGGCAATCATGAGTTCGACGTCCTGTTCGGAAGCGCCTCCGACAACTTCGACAATTTTCTGCAGCGGCTCAACGTCGCCGTCACGTACGTCAATCTCTCCCACCGTCTCAACTATGCGGTCGGCGCCTTTCACCTCTCCAGCTACATCGGGAACTCGTTCGATCTCCTGCGGTACGAGCGAAGGTACGGCGTTCTCGGCGGCATAATATACCCGTTCTCCGCGTTCAGCCGCGTCTCGCTTTCGACGGTTCTGCGGCGCATGGAGCGCGATGACGACATCACGTCCTTCGGGCTCTTGGAGGGCAAGAGCTGGCTCCTGTCGAACTTCATCTCGTTCACCTACGACAACATCGTCTGGTACGTTGGGGGCCCGCTCAACGGGCGACGGCTCAACGTCGCGTTCGGAAAAACACTCGATTTGGCGGGAAGCCGCTACGAGAGCACGACACTCCACGTCGATGCGAGGAATTATTATACGATCAGCGATCGCGTCGTTTTCGCGCAGCGTTTCGTGAGCCGCACCGCCTGGGGAAGCGACCTCCAGCTTTTTTACCTCGGCGGTTCATGGGATCTGCGCGGCTACGATTTCCGCCGGTTCGCGGGGACGAGGACGCTCCTCGTCAACAACGAGCTGCGATTCCCGCTGATCGACCGCTTCGTGCTGAAATTCCCGGTCGGGTTGATCGAGTTTCCCCTCTTCCGCGGGTCCCTCTTCTTCGACGCCGGCAGGGTGGGCGGATTCATCTACGACTCCGATTGGCTCGGAAGCCTCGGCACCGGCGTCGAGATGAACCTCGGCTACCTGCCCGTCGTGCGGGTAAATTTCAGCCGCATCACCGATTTCAAGTCGGTCGACAGCGACATCCACGTCGATTTTTTCCTCGGATTCAATTTCTAGAGTCGCGCCCGGAGCCCGGGGGAGAAGGACAGTTCCATCTTGCGTTCGATGTTCTCCTTGGGTAGTATACTACGAGAGTCATCCGGAACACCTGCCGATCCTTCCGAGAAAAAGAGGATATGATGCGCTGGTCACGTAGCTGTATACCGACGTTCAAGGAAAACCCCGCGGAGGCCGAGATACCGAGCCACCGCCTGATGCTGAGGGCCGGTCTCATCCGCAAACTGACGTCGGGTGTGTACACGTTCCTGCCCCTCGGATTCAAGGTGCTCACGCGGATCGAAACGATCGTGCGGGAGGAGATGAATGCGATCGGCTGCCAGGAAGTGCTCATGCCCGTGCTCCATCCGATCGAGATATACGAGGAATCGGGGAGGCTCGGGAGTTTCGGCCCGGAGCTTTTCAAGCTCAAGGACAGCCGTGATCGCATGTTCGCGCTCGGGCCGACCCATGAAGAGGTCGTAACGATGGTGGCGCGCGACGACATGAAAAGCTACCGGAGCCTCCCGCAATGTCTCTATCAGATTCTCATCAAGTTCCGCGACGAGATTCGACCCCGCTACGGGGTCGTGCGCGCGCGGGAGTTCATTATGAAGGACGCATACAGTTTCCACGCGAGCGACGAATCGCTCGACGAAACCTATCGTGCGATGGAACGAGCGTACCGGCGGATCATCGAACGCTGCGGGCTCTCGTATCGGATGGTTGAGGCGGAATCCGGATACATCGGCGGCAATGAATCACACGAGTTCATCGTGCTTGCGGGAAGCGGAGAATCGACGATCCTAAGCTGCGAGTGCGGGTTTGCGGTCAACGTCGAGCGGGCGGCGGCGCGGGAGCCCGAAGCGCCCCGGGGCGCCTCCGACGGCGACGCGTCCGAGAAGGTTCGAACGCCGGGTATGACGACGGTCGAGCAGGTAGGGGGGTTTCTCGGGGTGACGCCGCGCGATATCGTGAAGACGCTCCTCTACCGGAGGGGGGACCGCACCGTTGCGATTCTCGTTCCGGGGGACCGCGAAGTGAACGATATCAAGCTTGCGCGGGTTCTCGAGGATCCGCACGTGCGCTTCCTCGAACCCGATGAGATCAAGGCTCTCACCGGGGGTCCCGTCGGATTCTCGGGGCCGGTCGGTCTTCCGCGGGGGACGGCCGTGTACGCCGACAACCTCGTGAAAGCGTACACAACCATGGTCGTCGGCGCAAACGAGGCCGATACGCATCTCCGCGGCGTCAAGGCCGGCCGGGAGTTTACCGTGGACCGGTTCGATGACCTCGTCTGGGCGCGTGAGGGGGATTTGTGCCCGAAGTGCGGGGCACCCATGACAAAGAGCAGCGGTCTCGAGGTGGGGCACATCTTTAAGCTCGGAACGAAGTACTCCACGGCGATGAACGCGGAATTTCTCGACGAAACGGGAAAAAGCCATCCGTTCATCATGGGGTGCTACGGGTTCGGCATCTCGCGGATGGTCGCGGCGGCGATCGAGCAGCTTCACGACAAGGACGGGATTGTGTGGCCGCCGTCGATCGCTCCGCTGCCGCTCCTCATCCTGCCGGTTAACAGCAAGGATCCCGAGATACGCGATACCGCGTACCGGCTGGAGGGGGAATTCGCGCAGCGCGGCGTCGAGACGCTCCTCGACGATCGGGACGTGAGCCCGGGCATCAAATTCAAGGATGCCGATCTCATTGGAATTCCGTACCGGTTGACCATCGGGAAGAAGCTCAAAGAGGGCGCGGTTGAACTTCTCCACAGGGCAACCCATCAGGTGGAGGAGCTACCTCTCGGAGAAGCCATTGAAAGGATCATGGAACGGATCAGAACCTAGGCGCTGACCGTCTTCCGGGAAAGGCGCGATTTGAGACGAGAGGCCTTTCGCTGGTGGATGATTCCCTTTTTCGCCGCTTTGTCGATTATGGATGAGATGCGCGGATGCTGCGCCTTCGACGCTTCGCCCTTTTCCAGATCCCGGTACGACTTGATTTCTTTTCTCAGGGATGTCCGGCTGGCCTTGTTGATGACGCGCTTACGCTCGTTCTGGCGCATCCGTTTCTCTGCTGATTTGTGGGTCGGCATTGATTCTTCACCTCCGTGAAGCGATAAGATACTAGAAGGGTATATCGATGTCAAGTGTGCATGCGCGACGGCTGAAAGAAAAGGCGGCTTCTTTCCCCGATTCGCCGGGCGTATATTTCATGAAGAACAGGAACGGGCGCATTCTCTATGTGGGGAAGGCGAAAAACCTCACCGCGCGTGTCCGGAGCTACGTGCAGAGGCCGGAGGCGCTCGATGTGAAAACGCTCTCCCTCATGCGGGCGGCTGAAACAATCGATTACATCGCGACGGACACCGAGATCGAAGCCCTCGTCCTCGAATGCACGCTCATCAAGGAGCACCGTCCCCGCTACAATATCAGGCTCAAGGACGATAAGCGGTATCCGTACCTCAAGCTCACCGTCGGCGAGCGTTTCCCGCGGCTCTTCCTCGTGCGGCGCGTCGAAAACGACGGAGCCGAGTATTTCGGGCCGTTCACCGATACGAGCGCCGTGCGCCGCACCCTTAGGACGATCCGGTCGATATTTCCGCTCCGCGACTGCAGGGGGGAGGGGTCCGGGAGGATCGGGGGGCGGGAATGCCTCAACTTCCACATCGGCCGCTGTCGGGCCCCCTGCACGGGGAAGATCACGGACGAAGACTACCGGGCGCTCGTCGAGCAGGTGAGGCTGTTTCTCAAGGGAAAGGGGGATCGCCTGGGCGAGTCGATTCGCGGACGCATGTGGCGGCTCGCCCGCGAAAAACGCTACGAAGAGGCAGCGGCCGCGCGCGACCAGATGGCGGCGCTCGAGCAGATCTCGCAGCGGCAGCGAGCGGCTACCCCCCGGGGGAGGGATGAAGATTACGCCGCGCTCGCCCGCGAGGGGAATCTCTCCTACGGAGTCGTTATGAAGATACGGGAGGGAATGATCCTCGGCCGGGAATCGTTCCCCGTTCCCGCGAACGCCGCCGAGAAAGACGCGGACGTCTTCGAGGCCTTCTTTGAGCTCTACTATTACTCTGCCACGGACGTGCCGCCGCGCATCTACGTGCCGGCCCCACTCGCGGAGGAACATCTCATCAGCGACTGGCTGAGCGCAAAATCGGGGCGGCGCGTGAAGATCTCCGTTCCCAAGAAGGGGGACAAGCGCGCGCTCCTCGATCTCGCCCTCAAGAACGCCGTGCTCCAGCTCGCCACCCGGGCGCGTTCGAAGACTGCGGGCGATCCGGCCCTGAGGGAGCTCAAGGCCGCGCTCGCTCTTCCCGCGACTCCGGTTCGAATCGAGGCGTATGATATTTCGAACATTCAGGGGAGTGCGGCGGTAGGCTCAATGGTGACATTCGAGCGGGGGAGTCCCTCCAAATCGGGATACCGGCATTTCAAGATACGGGAGATTCGAGGCGCGGACGATTGTGCGATGATGCGCGAGGTGCTCTTGAGACGTCTCGCCCATCTGAGAGAGGGAAAGGAGCGACACCCGGACCTGATCATGGTCGATGGGGGGAAGGGGCAGGTATCCGCGGCCCGCAGCGCGATGGAGGAGCTCGGCGTGGCGGGAATAACGGTCATCGGGCTCGCGAAGAGGAACGAGGAGATATATGTTGAGGGACGAAAGGAGCCGTTGAGGCTGCCACGGCGGAGCATTGCGCTGCGGCTCCTCCAGCGCGTGAGGGACGAAGCGCATCGTTTCGCGATTGAATATCATAGAAAGCTGCGCAGCAAGAATGCATGGCGCTCCGAACTGGATGAGATCCCCGGGATCGGGGAAGCACGCAGGACGGCGCTCCTCGTGGAATTCGGAAGCCTTGAAGCGCTCAAGGGGGCTTCGCGGCGGGATATCGCCCGGGTCCCCGGAATAGGAACTACCTTTGCGGAAAAGGTTTATGAATACTTCCATCGAGAATGATGCGCCGAAACGCGGAATTTTGGAGGATCTCGCGGAGAGATATTTCGATTTTCTCCGTGTCGAAAAGGGTCTATCGACCCTAACCCTGCGGGCGTACGAAGCCGATTTGACAAAATACTTCACGTTTATGCACCAGACGGGCAAGGATTCCCTCAGCGGCATGAGCATCGAGTCCACGCTCGCTTTTCTCGAGGCGTCGGAACGTAGAAAAAGCCCCTCGTCGCGAGCGAGGACCCTAAGCGCCGTGAAGGGCTTTCACCGGTTCCTCTACCACGAGGGAACGGTCGGGAGCCTCGAAATCGAAACGCTCTCGGCACCGAAGGTGCTTCGCAGAATCCCGTTCGTTCTGACGCAGCACGAGATCGAAAAACTCCTCGATCAGCCGGACGAGAGCGTTCTCGGCGTGCGCGACCGGGCGCTGCTCGAAGTGGATTACTCAACGGGTTTGCGCGCATCTGAGCTCTGCGGCCTCAAGCTCGAGCATATCGATGCCGAGCGGCGGTTCGTCCGCATCAGGGGAAAAGGGGGCAAGGAACGCATCGTTCCCTACGGGCGCAGCGCCGCGAGCTCGCTCCGGCGATACCTGGAATCATCGCGGCCGATGCTTCTCAAACAGCGAATATCATCGTTCGTGTTCCTCAATTATGCGGGAACGCCGCTGTCGAGGGTAAGTTTCTGGAAGCTGTTGAGGAAACATGCCGCGAGCGCCGGATTCCCCGGAGCGATCAGTCCGCACACGCTCCGGCATTCGTTCGCCACCCATCTCATCGAAGGAGGCGCCGATCTCAGGGTGGTACAGGAGCTTCTCGGCCACTCAAGCATCGCGACGACGCAAATATATACGAAGCTCGACATGGATTACCTCCTCGAGGTGCACCGCACGTTCCACCCGCGCGGCTGAAGGAATCGATTGACAGAGAGCCCCGATTCCCCTACGATACCATTTTTGATGCAGCTCGTTCGGGCGTCGTGCATTTCGCCGGTTCCCTGCAGGGGAGGGAGGATTCTCGATGGCGTACCAGATCCGCCTCGTGCAATTCGAGGGGCCGCTCGACCTCCTTCTGCACCTCATACGGCGCGATAAGATCAACATCTACGATATACCGATTTCGCATATTACGCGCGAGTACCTCGCGTATATCGAGATCATGCACGAACTCGAGCTCGAGGTCGCGGGGGAGTTCTTCGTCATGGCGGCGACTCTCATGCGGATCAAATCCCAAATGCTCCTGCCGCGACACCAAGGCCTCGAAGAAGAGGAGGTCGACCCCCGAGAAGAGCTCGTCCGGAACCTCATCGAATACCGGAAGTTCAAGGAGGCTGCACACTGTTTCGCCGTCAAGGAGGAGGATCGCCGAAGAGTCTTTCCGAGGCCGGTGATTCATCCGGTCGAGGAGGAGGTACCCGAGGAGCCCGATGAGGTCGGTCTCTTTGATCTACTCGAGGCCCTCCAGGGGGTTTTCAAGAATCTCAAGCATCAGGCGATCTACCGCGTGGTGCCCGATTCCGTGACGGTCGAGCAGAAAATCGAAACGATACGGGCAAGCCTCGCGAGACGTTCCGAGGTCCTCTTCACGGAGCTCTTCAACGGCGAGTTCACGAAGATCGAGATTATCGTCACGTTTCTCGCCTTGCTCGAGATGATCAAGCTCGGGGAGCTTGTCGCGCGACAGATGTTGCACGGTGCGGACATCTGGCTTTACAAGCCCGGTGCCGGTTCATATATTGACGCGGGTGGGTCAGAACATGAATGAGAACAATACGTTCGAGAAGGATCAGCAGACCCTCGAGCGGGAGATCGAAGCGCTGCTTTTCGCTTCCGATACGCCTCTTTCCGCCGCGAGGCTCGCCGCGCTGACGGGCGCAGCCTCTTCACGGAGCGTCCTTTCCGTGATCGGATCGCTTTCGACGTTCTACCGGGAGTCGAATCGCAGCTACGCGATCGTCGAGGTCGCGGGAGGATATCAGCTCACGACGCTTCCCGCTTTCTCCGGCACGGTCTCCCAGCTTTTCAAGGGGAAGAAGAAGGCGAAGCTCACCCGGCCCGCGCTCGAAACACTCGCAATCGTCGCATACAAACAGCCTATCAGCCGCATGCACATCGAGGCAATACGCGGCGTCAATTGCGACGGCGTGCTCGCGACCCTCATCGAGCGTGAGCTCATATCCATCAGCGGCAGGGGGGACGGCATCGGGAAACCGTTCCTCTATTCGACGACGAAGAAGTTTCTCGAATACCTCGGTCTCAAGGACTTCCGCGATCTACCGAGTTTCGAGGAGCTCGAACGCAGATTCGCCATGGATAGCGCGGCCGCGAAGCCGCTCGTTCCGCCGCCCGCGGCGGAGGCCGGGGAAGACGGCGAGCGGCAGATCAGCGAGCAATGAGCGCGAAGGTCAGGATCAACCGCTACCTCGCTTTCGCCGGTCTGGGTTCGAGGCGGAAATGCGAGGATTTGATACGCCGAGGAATCGTTTCGGTCAACGGGAAGGCGCTCACGGATTTGGCGACGATCGTTGATCCCGGCACCGATTCGATAACGGTCGACGGACGCGTTATCGTGCAGGGCGGCACGACGCGCGTCCTCGTTCTCAACAAGCCCGTCGGCGTTCTGAGCACGGTGACCGATTCCTTCGAGAGGAAGACAGTTATTGACATCGCCCGGGAGCATGGAATCGCCGAGCGCCTTTTTCCGGTGGGAAGGCTCGATCTCGATACTTCGGGCATCCTGATCCTCACGAATGACGGGGATCTCGCCTACCGGCTCACGCACCCGCGCTACAAGATCGAGAAGACATACCGCGTGACGGTCGAAGGAACACTGACCGATGAAACCGCCGCGAAGATCTCGAAGGGGATCCAGCTTGGAGGGTATATGACGAGGCCGTGCGTCGTATCGTTTCTGCGTCGAGGTGCTACGACGACAACCGTCGAGGTTCGCCTTATGGAAGGAAGGAAACGGCAGATAAGAAGGATGTTTGCGCTCTTCGGCCACCGGACGACCGAGCTCGTGCGGACGGCGATCGGTGATCTGACCTTCGAGGACATCGCACCGGGCGAGATGCGGGCTCTTTCGGAGCGCGAGGAACGGAGATTGCGGGAGCTTGCGGGATTGGCGCGAGAAGGGGAGGAGAATTCGCGATGGCGATAATGGATCTCATGCAGGCGCACTTGAGGAACGTCAAACCGTACGTGCCGGGCAAGCCGATCGAGGAGCTGCGCCGGGAACGGAGCATCGAGGGCGAGATCATCAAGCTCGCCTCGAACGAGAACCCCTACGAACCGATCGACGAGGTGCGGCGGGCGATCATCGAAGAGCTTTCCCAGATCAACCGGTATCCGAATTCGGGCTGCTACAACCTCTGTGTCGATCTCGGAAAATACCACGGCGTGAGCCCGGGCCAGATCTTTGTCGGCAACGGGTCGAACGAGATCATCGATCTCATCGTTCGCGCGTTCGTCGGCGGGGACGAGGAAATCATCTATGCGTGGCCCAGCTTCATCGTCTACCCGATCGTGAGCCAACTTGCCGGCGTTAAGGCGATTGAGGTGCCGTTGAAGGACTACCGGCTCGATCTCGCGGCGATGCGCTCCGCGGTGACGCGTAAGACGAAGCTCGTCATCATCTGCAATCCGAACAACCCCACAGCAACGTATGTGTCGAAAAGCGAGGTGGACCGGTTCCTCGACGGAATGCCCGAACACATCCTCGTCATATTCGATGAAGCGTACTACGAGTACGTCGCGGCGGAAGATTTTCCCGACACGCTCGGTCTCCTCGAAAAGCACGCAACGGTGATCGTGTTACGCACCTTCTCGAAGATCCATTCCCTCTCGGGCGCGCGAATCGGTTACTCGGTCTCGCACGCGGACGTCGTCACCTGTCTGCACAAGGTCCGGCAGCCGTTCAACGTGAACAGCCTCGCGCAGACCGCGGCGCTGGCCGCGCTCAAACACATGGACAGGATCGGCCCGAGAGCCAAGGAAAACCGGGACGAGCTCCATTTCGTCCGGGAGGAACTTCAGAAGCTCGGGTTCGTCGTTCCGCCGTCGCAGACGAATTTCCTGCTCGCCGTTCCTCCGCAGGGGAGCGGCGCTCTGGTCGAGCAGCTCATGGGCCGGGGAATCATCGTACGTCCCATGAAGCCGTTCGGCCTCGGGGAGGAAACGTTCCGGGTGACAATCGGCACTCCGTATGAAAACAGGAAGTTCATCGAAGCTCTCAAGGAACTCATGTAACCCGGCGCATGACACGACGGCTTCACGGGATCACTCCATGAATCTCACGGAACGCCCGGCTGCGGTATTGCGGGGCTTCATCATCACCATCGACGGGCCCGCCGGCTCAGGAAAGAGCACGACCGCCCAGCGCCTGGCGGCGAGATTCGGGCTCGCGTACCTCGATACGGGCGCCATGTACCGTGCGGTCACCCTTGCCGCGCTCGAGCGAGGCATCGATCCCGAAAACGCCGATGCCGTCTCGTCGCTCGCTTCGAGCATCAATCTCGAGCTGCGGGCAATCGACGGCAGGCCGTCTCTCTCTCTCGACGGGCGGGTGATCGATGCCGAGATCCGGATGCCCGAAGTCTCCCGCTTCGTTTCTCCCGTGAGCAGGTACGAAGGGGTGCGTCACGCTATGGTGAAACTCCAGCGGCGGATCGGCGCGCAGGGAGGGATCGTCGCCGAAGGAAGGGACACGGGTACGGTCGTCTTCCCGCATGCGAACGTCAGGGTTTTTCTCGTCGCCGATATCGAGGCGCGGTCCGCCCGGCGTCTCGCGCAACTCCGAAGCATGGGGATCGCGCAGGATCCCGGTGAGATTCGGGAAAACATCCGCTCCCGCGATGCCATGGATTCGGCCCGTGCGCAGAGCCCGCTGCTGCGGCCCGCCGGGGCATTCGTCGTCGACACCTCGCATATAACCATTGACGCGCAGGTTTCCCGGATCGAGGCCGAGGTGCTTCGAGAGGCCGAACGGATCGCCTCCCTCACCGTCCGGAGCGGGGAGCGCAACCCGTTCTCCCGAATGACCGGATACTTCGGGATTTCGCATCGCCTCGTACGGGCGTTTTTTCGTACCTTCTTCGGATTGCGAATATCGGGCTCGGGTAATCTGCGTTACCGCGAAAACTACATCTTTGCGAGCAATCACCGGTCATACGCCGATCCGCTCGTCGTCGGATGCGCGTTGAGCCGGGACGTCTGGTTTCTCGCGAAGAAGGAGCTTTTTGCGAACCGGGCGTTCGCATGGCTCATCGGCGCTTACCACGCGATCCCGGTCGATCGCGAAGAGATCGAACGAAAGACGATGAAGCGCATCTTCGAACTCCTTGGAGAGGGGCGTTCGATTCTCATGTTTCCCGAGGGCACCCGGTCTCGCACGGGCGAGCTTCGCGATCTCAAGGCGGGTCTCGGATTCACCGCCATAAAGAGCGGCGCGAGTATCGTCCCCGTTTACGTCACCGGGACCGATCGCCTGTTCGATTGTCTCGTGAGACGGAAACGGCTCGCGGTACGAATCGGGCCTCCGATCCGCGTCAACGCGGACCGGCTTCCGGAAAACAGGAAGGACGAATACCGCGTGCTCACCGGCATGGTGCAGACCGCGCTGAGGATGCTCAAGGATGAACTGGAAGCTTGAGGTCATCACGTCTCCACACACGGGCTACTGCTTCGGCGTGAAGCGCGCGATGCGCCTCATCGAGCAGGGACTCGAATGCTTCGGCGCGCCGATCTATACGCTCGGCGACGTGATTCACAATCCTCCCGAGGTCGATCGCCTCAAAACGAGGGGCGTGCGGAGCGTTTCATCCCTCGACGAGGTCGAGGAGGGGGGAACTCTCGTGATTCGCGCGCACGGCGTTAATCCGGAGTTGATCCGCGAAGCGAAACGCCGCGGCATACGGATCCTCGATGCGACATGCCCCTTCGTGCAGCGCAGCCAGAATTTCGTGAAACAGTTCAGCGAGCAGTCGGATCCGGTGATCATCATCGGCGACCGGGAGCACCCGGAGGTCCAGGGGATCGCCGGCCATGCGGGTAGCGGCGCGATCATAATCAAGGATGCGCTCGAGGCCGCCGCGATAGCGCATTTGGAGAGGGCCGGGGTCGTCATTCAGACTACCTTTGCGCGGGCTGAGGCGGAGCGCGTAATCGAGGTCCTCTCGGGTCGGGTCCGCGATCTGCGGGTCGAGGACACGATCTGCCAGGCGACCGAAGCGCGCCGCGAAGCGACCCTCGAGCTCGCGGGGAGGGTCGATCTCATGCTCGTCGTCGGCGGGAGAAACAGCTCGAACACAAAGCGCCTCCACCAGGTGTGCGTCGACGCGCTCGTGCCGACCCGCTTCGTCGAATCCGCTGATGAAATCGCTCCGGCATGGTTCGCGACGGCCCGTCGAGTCGGTCTGACCACGGGGACATCGACCCCCGACTGGCTCATTGAAGCTGTCCTCGAGAGGCTGGACGAGATCTCGGGCGGCTCTCGTTCGTGAGGTTTCGAACCTCTCGCCGATCCCCCAAAAACTCCTTGCGTCCACCCCCCTAAGCCTCTATCATATATTGTTCTTAATCCATTGAGTAAGGAGGAGATCGATTAATGTCGGAAGAGAAGCGTGTTGACGCACAGCAGGTCCCCGCGGGAGCGGGGGAAGAATCGATTAGGAAAGGTGGTGACGTGCAGCGCGGCGGACCGTCCCGGGCGTATCTCAGCATTTTCGAGAAGGTATCTCCCGAGGAGATTTCAGGCGAGGATTTACAGAGCGCCGAGTGGGATATCATCCTCAGCGATATCAGCCGGAAAGCGACGGAACTCCAGGAAGGCAACATCGTTAAGGGTACCGTCTACGAGGTAAGCGACAACGAGGTCATCGTCAATGTCGGCTTCAAGAGCGAGGGTTCGATCCCCCGGATCGAGTTTTCCAACATCGCGAACGTCCAGAAGGGTGACATCTTCGACGTATACCTCGAGAAGATGGAGAACCAGGACGGTCTGATCGTCCTGTCCAAGGAGAAGGCCGACTTCATCAAGGCCTGGGACGATATCAAGGATGCATACGACAAGCGTCTCACCACGAAGGCGCGCGTTGATCATCGGATCAAGGGCGGCCTCGTCGTGAAGCTCATGGGCGTAGACGCATTTCTGCCGGGCTCACAGATTGCGCTTCGGCAGGTGCCCGACCTGGACGAACTCATCGGCCAGGATCTCGAGTGCAAGATCATCAAGCTCAACAAGCGCCGCCGCAACATCGTCGTCTCGCGCCGCGTCGTGCTCGAGGAAGAGCGCGACGAGAAGAAGAAGAAGCTTCTTGCCGAGCTCGCCGTGGGACAGGAACGCGAGGGAGTCGTCAAGAACATAACCGATTTCGGCGCCTTCGTCGATCTCGGCGGTATCGACGGCCTGCTCCATCTCACCGATCTCACGTGGGGGAGGGTGAGCCATCCGTCGGAGGTCGTCGCAATCGGCGACAAACTCAAGGTGAAAATCCTCGACTTCGATCGCGATCGCGAGAGGATCTCCCTCGGGCTGAAACAGCTCACCCCATATCCGTGGGAAGGCGTTGATCAACGCTATCCGGTCGGAACCAAAATGCGCGGTAAGGTAGTTTCAATTACCGATTACGGCGCGTTTGTCGAGCTCGAGAAGGGTGTCGAGGGTCTCGTCCACATCTCGGAGATGTCGTGGACGCGCCACGTAAAGCATCCATCGAAGGTCGTCGCGATCGGCGACACCGTGGAGGCGATCATCCTCAACGTCGACAAGGAGCACGAGAAGATATCGCTCGGGCTCAAGCAGCTCGAACCTGACCCGTGGAAGGCGCTCGAGGGTAAATACCCCCCGGGAACCCGTCTCAAGGGAAAGGTCAGGAATCTCACCAATTTCGGCGCCTTCGTCGAGATCGAGGACGGGATCGATGGTCTCGTCCATATTTCCGACATGTCGTGGGCGAAACGCGTGCGCCATCCCTCGGAGGCGGTCCGTAAGGGTGACGAGCTCGAGGTCGTCGTTCTCGAGATCGACAGCTCCAAGCGCCGCATCAGCCTCGGCATGAAGCAAACACGGGAGAACCCATGGAACGAGCTCGCAAAGGAATTCAACATCGGCACCGAGCTGAGCGGCAGAATCACACGGCTTCTCGACCGCGGCGCCGTGGTCGAGCTCAAGGATGACGTCGAGGGATTCGTTCCGTTGTCGCACCTCGGCATCGATAATCTCCGGAAGCCGTCGGATCATTTCGACGTCGGCATGGATATCCCGCTCAAGGTTATCAAGATCGATCCGCAGAATAAGCGGATCGTTCTCAGCGTGAGCGCGTATCTCGAGGGCAGATCATCGGATGAGGTCCAAGCGTTCATGAAAAGATTCCCGAAGCGCGAAACCGCGGATCAGGATAAACCCGGGGTTCAGCAGGCGACGGCAGACAAGGCCGGCGAGACCGCCGAGTATGATATCGACGTGGGGTACGAAGACGAGTTTATCCCGGGCGAAGAAGCTCCCGATAGCGGGACGAAGCCGGTGGAAGAGGGTCCGACGGGCGGCTGAACGAACCCGAATGAGAATGCAAACGGGCACGAGAGGGTGGGGTACCACCCTCTCGGCATTTCCGGCCCGCCATTCGGCACGAGTGCGCGGGCGGGGATCACCGCAATGGAAAAGACGTTCTCGATCCTCACAATGGGCTGCAAGCTCAACCAGTTCGATTCCGAATGGATACGCGAGGCGCTCCTGCGCAGGAACTGGGAGTACCGCCGTTTCGAGGAAGGTGCGCGCTGCTATATCATCAACTCCTGCACCGTGACGGCGAGGAGCGACGCGCGCTGCCGGAACGCGGTGAGACGGACGCGGAGGGCCGCGCCCGAAGCCTTCATCATCGTCACCGGATGCTGTGCCGAAACGGCGCCGGGGCGACTTGAGGCGATGAACGAGGTTGATCTGGTTCTCGGTAACGACGACAAGCGATCGCTGCCGGCGATCCTCGACCGGCTTGCGGCGCAGGGCCGGGGCGCTCTCCCGAACGAAGCGGACGGGGTTTTCGTCGACGCGGAAACCGAATGTATCCTCATTAACAGTTTTCTCGACCATGCGCGCGCTTTCGTTAAGGTGCAGGAGGGGTGCAATGCTTCCTGCAGCTACTGCGTCGTTCCGCGCGCGCGGGGCGGGAGTCGGAGCGTTCCGGCGGAGACGGTGCTCGATCAGGTGCGCCTCCTTCGGGATAACGGATACAACGAGATTGTTCTCACCGGCATACATATCGGCCAGTACGGGGTTGATTTCGATCCGCCGCAAACGTTCGCCTCGCTCGTCGAGTCGATCCTGGAACGCACCGACACCCCGCGGATCCGCCTCAGCAGCATCGAGCCGACCGAAGTGACCCCGGGGCTCCTCACGCTCATGCGGGAAACGGATCGTCTCGCTCCCCATCTTCATATCCCGCTCCAGAGCGGCGATGATTCCATCCTCTCCGCGATGAACAGGCCCTATCGCGCGGCCGATTTCAGGAGCCGAATCGAGGATATCGCCCTCGCGCGCGATACCGTGGCGATCGGCACCGATATCATTGTCGGCTTTCCCGGCGAAACGGAAGAATGCTTCGCGAACACGTATGCGCTTGTCCGAGATCTTCCGATTACCCACATACACGTGTTCAGCTTCTCATCCCGGCCCCTCACTGCCGCGGCAACGATGAGCGGCGCCGTCGATTCACACTCGAAAAAGAACAGAAGCACGCGCATCATCGAGCTGGGGGCATCCAAGAAGCGCGCGTTTCAGGAATCGCATGTCGGTTCCGTGCAGCTCGCCCTCGTCGAGGGCCCCGCGGCCGGCACTTCCGGCCTCGTTCGCTCCCTCACGGGCACCTATTGCGAGGTCCTTATTCCCGCCGAGCGCGCTGAGATCGGCGCGCTCGTACCGGTGAGCATCAGCCGCCTGTCGAGCGGAAATCTGTACGGGACACCGGTCGATGGCGTATGCGCGGACGCGCCGGGGAGGGGAACGTGCAGCCGGGAAAAACGTTGAACGTATACTGCGAGAGCTTCGGCTGTCAGATGAACGCGTACGACACCGGCGTGATCGTGTCTCTTTTGGAGAAACGCGGCCACGCGATCGTCCGCTCTCCCGAAGAGGCCGACTGCATCATCGTCAACACATGCAGCGTGCGCGAGCACGCGGAGCAGCGGGCGATCGGTCGCCTACGCGATCTCTCCCGGCATGGCGACGCGGTGATCGTCGTATGCGGCTGCATGGCCCAGCGGCTTGGAACAGCACTGTTCGATCTGGTCCCCTCCGTGAGAATCGTGGTCGGCACGGACAGCTACGCGCTCATGGCCGACGCCATCGCAAACGGCGTCGATTCGGGAGAACGTATCGCCCTGCTCGAGACGGACGACGAGACGATATGCGAGCCCGCAGGCGCCGGGCGCGCGGGACCTGTTTCGCGATACGTTTCGATCACGCGGGGTTGCGACAACTATTGTTCGTACTGCATCGTGCCCTATGTGCGGGGAAGGGTTCGGAGCAGGGACGCCGGCTCGATCGTACGCGAAGTATCCGCCCTCGTGGACGGAGGCGCGAAGGAAGTGACGCTTCTCGGGCAGAACGTGATCGCCTACCACCATGATATCGTCGATTTCGTGGGGCTTGTCGGGAGAATCCTCGATGAGACGACTATCCCGAGACTCCGCTTCCTCACGAGCCACCCGCGCGACATCGGCACCGCCGTCTTTGAAATCATGGCGAGGGAACAGCGGTTCTGCAGCCACATTCACCTGCCCGTCCAGTCCGGAAGCAACCGCATCCTCGACGCGATGAACCGTGGATACACCCGCGAGCGGTATCTCGAAGCGGTTCGCACTGCCCGCGCGACCGTCCCCGGTATCGGCATCACGACGGACATCATCGTCGGATTCCCTTCGGAGACTGATGCGGATTTCCACGATACACTCGATCTCCTGCACGAGGTACGTTTCGATTCCGCGTTCACGTTCCAGTATTCGCCGCGGAGCGGGACCGCAGCGAGCGAGTGTCCCGACGATGTTTCCTCCGTAATCAAGAAGAAACGCCTGCAGGTCCTGAACGCCGCCGTCCAGGAAGAACGCGCGAATATCCTGCGCGCGGAGATCGGCGCCGAAGTCGAAATCCTCCTTGACGGTGCCGTGCAAAAAGGGGAATATCGATTCTTCAAGGGGAGAACGCCGCAATTCAGAAATGTGCTCGTTCCGTGCGGCGGTCTGAAGGAAGGGGATATCGTTCGGGTCGTTCTGAGACGTCTCGCCAATTTCACGTTCGAGGGAGACCTGGTGGTGGAGTGATTGCCGCGAACCGGAGGATTTCGGGCCCACGTACGATTATCACACCGATGCGCATGAACGGGTGTTTCGCCGCAATCGCCGCCGCTTTCGTTGCACTCGCGACCGCCGCGTCGTCGATGGCTGGGTCCGGGGATCTCGCTCGGGCCGGAGCGCTGTTCAATCGTACCGACTATGACCGGGCGAGGCAGGCGCTCGCCGCCGATACGGCCTCCCTCGACGCCGGTTCGTTCGGCGAGGCCATGCTGATGTTCGCGCGCCTTGAACGGGATTTCGCGAAGGCCGCGGTTTTTTATCGCCGCGCCGTGGCTTCGGAGAACGAACGCGCGGCGCAGCGGGCGCGGCTCGAGCTGGCAGGGATGTTTTACGCAACGGGCGATTACCGGGGCGCGCTCGAGATACTGTCGGCGGGTGGCGGCCGCGGAGCGGACCGCGAGCAGGATGAGGCGGTCTACTTCAGGGCTCTTTGCCGAAAACAGCTCGGGGAGAACGCACGGGCGGCTGCGGAATTTGAGCAAATCACACATGGGAATTACGCACTCTGGAGCATCCTGGCCCGTGCGGAGATCGACGCGCAGGCGGGACGGCTGGCCGAGGCCGTCGAGAAATACGAACGCCTCGATGCCTCGCGGCCGAGCCCGATCGCGAGCTTCAAGCTCGGCGAATGCTACGAGACGCTCGGCGAGCGCGACAAGGCGCTCGACCGTTATCGTTCCCTTGTCGAGAAGTTTCCCCGGTCGCTCGAGGCGGGCAAGGGAAAAGAAAAGATACAGCTGTTGACGCAGTCGAAGGCGAAGCCGAAGGAAGGGAGGCCGGCGGGAGGGGGTGAATCGGGGGAGCTGCGCAGCAGCGCGGCGAAAACGGATCTCCCCGCCGGGCGCGGTTACACGATCCAGTTCGGATCGTTCAGCACGAGAGGCAACGCGCTCGCCGTTTCGGGAAGGCTCGAGAAGATCCTACGCGGCGTTCGCGTCGAGAGCGTCGTGATGGAAGGGCGCATATGGCACCGCGTTCGCGCGGGTTTCTACGAAACGCGGGACGCGGCCGACGGGGATGTCGCGCGGGCGAAGGATCAGCTCGGCCTTGCGGGCACAATCGTTCCCCTGAAATAGATGACCTTCCGGCTCACACCGCTCATGACCCAGTACCGGGATATCAAGAACCGGTACGGTGACGGAATCCTGTTCTTTCAGGTCGGGGATTTCTACGAGACATTCTATGAGGACGCGAAAGAGGTTTCGCGCCTCCTCAATATTACCCTCACCACGCGCGACAAGGACAAGAAGAATCCGGTTCCACTCGCCGGCGTACCCATTCATGCGGCGGAGAGCTACATCGCAAAGCTCCTGCAGCTCGGGCGAACGGTCGTCATCTGCGATCAGGCCGAGGAGGCGCCGGGCCCTTCGGGCGTGGTGAGACGGGTCGTGACCGATGTCGTCACCCCGGGGACTACGCTTTCCCCCGCCACCCTCGTCGATCGCGAGAACAATTACATCGCGTCCTTCTTCCAACGCGGCCCGCATGTCGGGTTCGCGATCCTCGATGTATCGACGGGCGAGTTCAGCGCGGGGGAGGAGAAGCCGGAGAGAATCGAGCAGATTCTTTCCGGTATGCGCCTACGCGAAGCCATCATTCCGGACGGCTTCGGCGCGCTCCGTCTCATGATCGAGCGGCTCGATCCCCGCACGACGATCGATGCGCGAGCGCCGTTCGACTTCGAGGAGAGCGCCGCCAGCGGCGCGCTCTTGACCCATTTCGGCGTCAAGAATCTCGCGTGCTTCGGGCTCGATGACAAACCGCTCGCCGCCGTTTCGGCCGGCGCACTCCTCGCGTTCGTAAAGGAACTGAGGCACAACGGCCTTCGCCACATCACGGGGCTTCGACTCATTGTTTCCGAGGAAAACCTGTTTCTCGACGCCGAAACGCTCAGGAACCTCGAGGTCTTTGAACCTCTCCGCGGCAACGCGCCCGATACCACCCTCATTCATCATATCGACAGAACGGAGACCGCAGCCGGAGCCCGTGAGCTCAGAAAATGGCTCATGCACCCATCCCGGCGCATCGATGTCATCGAGCGCCGCCTCGACGCGATTGCATCGCTGCTCTCGGACCAGACGGGGCTGCGATCCCTGCGGAGCTCTCTCAAGCGCTTTTCCGATATCGAGCGGCTCCTGTCCCGCGTCAGCGCGGGAAAGGCGGGTCCCCGGGAGCTTCTTTCCCTCGCCGAGGCGCTCGCGCGGGCGCCGGCGATCGCCGAGGCTGCGCGGAGGTTCGATGCCGAAGCGCTTCGCGAGGCAGCTGCGAGCCTCTCGATTCCGACATCCGCATGCGATGTCATCTCGCGCGGCATCGAACCCGATTCGCCGGCGCAGCTGCGCGACGGGGGTTTCATTCGGAGCGGCTACGACCCCGATCTCGATCTGCTCATCCGCGAATCGGCCGAGGGCCGCGCGTGGATAGCCCGGCTCCAGGAGTCGGAGCGGGAGCGCACGGGAATCTCATCGCTCAGGGTCGGATACAACAGAGTGTTCGGATACTATATCGAGGTTTCGCGCGTCCATGAATCCCGGGTGCCGTCCGACTACGTGACAAAGCAGACGCTCGTCGCATCACAACGGTATGTGACGCAGGCGCTCAGGGAGCGGGAACAGGCCATTCTGACCGCCGATACGAGGCGGATCGAGCTTGAGCGCCAGGTATTCGACCGCATCTGTACGGCGGTTTCGCTCGAAAGCGAATCGCTCCAGCGCATCGCGTCCGCGGTCGCAGCGGTCGACGTCCTGTCCTCGCTCGCCGATGCGGCGCTCGAGCGCGGCTATTGCAGGCCCGATATCAGCGAGGCGGGGGATATCGTCGTGACGGAAGGACGCCACCCCGTGGTCGAAATCATCTCGGGGAAGAATTTTATCCCGAACGACATCAATCTTCGTTCGGACGGGAAGAGTTTCATGATCATCACCGGACCGAATATGGGGGGCAAATCAACGTACATCCGCCAGACGGCTCTCATCGCGCTCCTCGCGCACGCCGGAAGCTTCGTGCCGGCGACGCGGGCCTCCGTGGGGCTGCTCGACCGGATTTTCACGCGCGTCGGCTCGAGCGACAACCTCGCCCGCGGCCAGAGCACGTTTCTTGTCGAGATGGGAGAGACGGCGAAGATCCTCCACAACTGCACCGCGCGGAGCCTCGTCATTCTCGACGAGATCGGACGCGGGACGAGCACGCTCGACGGATTGAGCCTCGCCTGGGCGGTTTCGGAGTTTCTCCTTGAGAACGAACGAGGCAGGCCGAAGACCCTCTTCGCGACGCACTACCACGAGCTCACACGGCTCACCGAACGCTACCCGCAGGTGCACAACCTGCGCGTCGAGGTCAGGGAATGGGGGGACGATATCATCTTCCTCTACAAGATCCGCGACGGCGCGAGCGACCGCAGCTACGGCATCCACGTCGCGCGCCTCGCCGGGCTGCCCGAAACGGTGATCAGACGCGCGGCTGACATCCTCGGCTCCCTGGAGCGGGAAAAGGCGAATGCCGCGATGCCGGAGACCACCGGCGTCGCGCAGCGATCGCTGTTCGAGGAATCAGACCGCCTGCGTGCGTATCTACAACATATTGATATAGATAGCATTACACCCCTCGAAGCGCTCTCCGTTCTCGCGGATCTCAAGAGAATGATGAAAGAATAGCCCGCTGCCGCTTCTGGCTCGACTCTTGCTAAAAACTTGAGAGGATTACTGTAAACACCATAAAACGTCACCGGAGCGGGCCGTGGTTCAAGCGCCGACAAAGATCGCCATTCTCGGCGGGGGCGAGGAAGAGCTCAGCGTCCTGAGCGAATTCCACCGAACCCCCGGCGTCGCCGTCGTGGGGGTTTACGATCGCGATGCGCGGGCGGTCGCGCTCGAAATCGCCGAGATCATCGGCATACCGGCTTATTCAGACGACTCATTCCTCAATGCGTTCCTCAAGGCGGACTACGTCATCGTGACGCAGAAGCGGAAGCTCTATGAGAGAGAGATAGAGCTCCTCAGGAAAGAGCGCAAACGGATCGTCAACCCCGCCGAAGCGGTGAGTCATCTCGCCCCGGGCGGCGCGGCTAAGGCCGAAACGCCGCAGCACCCATGGCCGGTGCACCTCGAAGAAGCGCTCGAGTACATGAACCATATTACGGACCGGGAACGCCTCCTCAGGTGGCTCCTCGAGATATCGGTTCGTGCGGTCGGCGCTTCGAACGGTTCCATCATGCTCTATTCGGCGGAGACCCAAGAGCTCTATATCGGCTATGCGAGCGGATTGAGCAACGAGGTCATAGAACAAACAAGGCAGAAAATCGGGGACGGCATCGCCGGTACCGTCGCGCGGACACTGAAGCCGCTTCTCATCACCGAAGTCCTCAATTCCCCGCTCTACCGCGAAGGACGCGATCGGGAGAACATCCAGAGCTCCATTTCCGCTGCGATCGTCCACAACGCGAAGCTCCTTGGTGTGCTCAACGTATCAACGAACGTGAACGAAAAAAAGCTCCGGGACGCGGACGTCGAGACGATCACGCTTCTGGCCTCGAAGATCGCCCCGATCCTCGACCAGCATCTCATGATCGACGTTCACGAGATCCGCGAGATCGAGTTTCAGATACGAAATTACATCGAAACCCTCTTCCATAATCAACTCGGATTCCACGAGAAGTTCACCCTGCTCTGCAGATTCCTCGCCGACAAGCTCAAGGCGGACACGATCGCCATCTACACGGCCACCGACGAGGGAGATTGGCTCATACTCGGAGGAAGCGACCAACAGATGCCGATCGGTCCACAGAGCCCCCGCATCCACTGCCACAAGGGAAGTCTCGCGCGGGCGTACGTGGGAGGGGAAGAGGTCCTCATGACCGAGGCGAGTCATGAGGCCATCCCGAAGCTCAAGCTCGGCGACGGGGCGAGCTCCTCGATCTACATTCCGCTCGTTCACGGCGAGCCGCTCGGCGTTCTCGTGATCGAGTTCTCCAGTCTCAGCGCGCAACAGACATTCTTCAAGCTCAAGGATGCGCTCCGGTTCCAGGTCGCCTTTTTCACATACGCGCAGATCAGGGAAATCCGGCAGTCGAGAAAGCTGGAAAGTCTCGAGGAGCTTTCCTCGCTTGCTCCGACCTTCGTAACGCTTGAAGACCTCTCGGCCAAGATCAGGAATCTTCCGGCCCTCCTCTCGTCTCTCATCAAAGCCTCGATCGGAAGCCTCCATTACGAGGGCCCCGAGCGCCGCGAGTCTGCATATCATCAGTTCCCCACGGATGAGGAGGAGCGCCGCAAAAGGCTCGAATACGATGCTGAAATGCTCGAGATGGTCACCTCGAAATGGGAACCGATCTGTCTCAGCTACCTGTCCGCGGATTTGGATCTCTTTGAAAAGCAGCCGCTCCATCGATCCGTCATCGGGTATCCGCTCTTCAGATCGGATGACGTGAGCGTCGTCTATATCGGGTACGATAAGGTGCCGACCACACCTCTCGATTCCGCAATATTCGGTGAGCATGAGATCGGGCTTCTCAAAAGGGTCGACGATCTGACAGCCCCGATATTTGCGAAGAGCCAGTGGAAGAAAAAGGCGGTCGAGTCCTTCACCTTCGACGATCTCCTGCGGTACAATCAAAAGCTCATGCTCGAACGGATAAACGAGGAGATCGAAAGGGCCGAGCGATACCATCATGGATTCACGATAACCATATTCGCCGTCAATGGGATAAAGGAAGCACTTGACAAGGATTATCAAGGCGCCCTCAACCTCATTAACGAGCTCAGCATGGGCATCCGCAGGCAGGTCAGAAAGACCGATTTCTTCTCATGGACGGAAGCGGATCTCTTTGTAGTCCTTTCGATCGAGGGGTACCAGCGCATGGGCTATCTCGAAAACCGCATCAAGACCTTCATCACGGCGAAACTCGCGGAAAAGGGATACGATCCGGCATCAGTCTTCCCCGCCCACGGCTACGCCGTTTTCCCGGGAGATTCGTCGACGGCCGCGGAGCTTATCAACGAAGCCAAGGCGAAGATCCACGCGTGACCTTCCCGGCCTTTTCCGCATTGCGGCAGAGCGCACCCTGTGATATTTTCCCGGTAAGCATTTTGGATCTCCTGGCGTGCGAACCGAAGCGCAGGAAGGCGCACCGCGGAGGGTATCGTGGCTCCTATTCAAAAGCTGACCCCCGAAGTTTCCGCGAGGATCGCCGCGGGAGAGGTGATCGAGCGGCCGTCCAGCGCGATCAAGGAACTCATTGAGAATTCGCTCGATGCGGGCTCGTCGCGCATTTCGATCGAGCTCGTCGAAGGCGGCAAGGGGCTCATGGTGGTCGAGGACAACGGCGGCGGCATCCCCTCGGCGGAGCTTCCGCTCGCCGTCGAGAGCTTCTCAACGAGCAAGATTTCTTGCGTCGAAGATATCTCGCGGGTCGGGACCCTCGGTTTCCGGGGAGAGGCGCTCGCCAGCATCCGCACGGTGAGCATGCTCACGATACGATCGCGCGCGGCGGGGGAGGAGATCGGGCGAGAGCTCAGGTTCAGAGCGGAAGCGCTTACCGCGGACGCCCCCTTCGTGAGGAATCAGGGGACCGAGGTATGCGTGGAGAATTTGTTTTTCAACCTTCCCGCAAGGAAGAAATTTCTGCGAAGCCCCCAGTCGGAGCTCAGGCGCGTTATCGCGGTGATCCAGGGGTACGCCCTGTCGTTTCCCGAAACGGGTTTTCTTCTCAGGGAGAGCGGGAAAGACATCCTTTCGTATCCGCCGTCGAGCCTTCGCGAGCGGGTCGAGATCGTGCTCGGCGGGGAGCTCTTCGCGAGCCTCATCCCCATCGCCTACACCCTCGGCCGCACGAAGGTCCACGGCTTCGCCTCGCAAAGCGATACGACGCGGGCAAACCGGTACATGCAGTTCTATTTCGTAAACCGGCGCTCTATCAGGGACCGCGTTCTTTCTCACGCGGTTAATCAGGCATACGAGTCGCTCATACCAAGAGACCGGTTCCCGGCCATCGTGCTCTTTCTCGATGTGCCCCCGGAGGAAGTCGACGTAAACGTTCATCCGACGAAGGCCGAGGTGCGTTTTCGGAACGAAGGTGAGATTCACCGGCTCGTTCTCTCGGCGCTCGCGGAGGCTCTGCAGGGAAAGACTTCTTCCTTCGCGGAGACGGTTGAATCGGTATATCGAAGCATATTTCCCGGCCGGGCCGCGGGCGCCGGGTCTGCGCGCGGCGAAGCGGGAACCGGCCTCCCCGGTGCAGGCGCGCCGTGGGGCGGAGTCGCCCAGGAAATCGGCGAAGGGGACCGGACTTTCGAGTTCCATGAGACGCCGCTCTCTCTGTTCGGCGAGGAGACCGGAAAGAACCTCCCCACGACGGGGAAGCTCTACTGGCAGCTCCACCAGAGTTTCATACTCATTCAGATCCGGGGCGGCATGGTTGTCATCGACCAGCATGCGGCCCACGAGCGGATACTCTTTGACCGGGCGAAGGTCAATCTCTCCGGCGCGAGGCCGGTCGTCCAGTCGCTCCTTTTCCCCGCGACGATCGAGCTCTCACCCGACGAGTACGAGCGCTACGAAGAGCTCACGACCGTGCTCGCGTCAATCGGGTTCGAAAGCGAGCCCTTCGGGATCAGGTCCATTATCGTGCGCGCCATCCCGGGGTTCGTTCGAAACTGGAATGACGGGCGTCTCCTTGAGGAGATCCTCGGCGGGGAGGGAAGAAGCGGCATCGACGAATTCCTGAAATCATACGCGTGCCGTTCCGCTATCAAGGCGGGGACGAAACTCACGAGCGAAGAGATGGAGAGCCTCGCCGACCAGCTCTTCGCCACCGAGCTCCCCTACACGTGTCCGCACGGACGTCCGACGATGCTGCGGGTGAGCCTCGGCGAGCTCGAACGCCGCTTCGCGCGGACGGTTTCGACGAAGAGATGATCACCGCCATCGCAATCCTCGGCCCAACGGCATCCGGCAAGAGCCGGCTCGGGATGAGTCTCGCGACGCGGCTCGGGGGAGAGATACTCTCGATCGATTCCCGCCAGGCGTACCGCCGCCTCGACATCGGCACCGCGAAGCCGACGGCGGAAGATCGCCGAACCGTCCCGCACCACCTTATCGACGTTTTCGACCTCGATGAAAAGCCCAATGCGGAAGTCTTCGCGCGCATGGCGCTCACGGCGATTCGCGGCGTCGCATCGCGCGGGAAGCTGCCGATCCTCGTCGGAGGATCGGGGCTCTATTTCCGCGCGATCTCGCAAGGATTGTTCGATATCGACCTTGACCGGGTCGAACGGCTTCTCTTTGCGGAATCGCTCCGCGGCATCGGAAACGATGTTCTTCACGCGAGGCTTTTCGAAGCCGATCCCGAAAGCGCGCGGCGAATCCATCAAAACGACCGATTTCGGCTGATCCGGGCTCTTGAGATTTTCGCGCTCACCGGGAAACCGCTCAGCGATCACATTCGCGGCCAGCGATCCGATCCGGAGCGCCGGGACATCCGATTCGAGAAGATCGGGCTCGAGCTTCCGCGCGGCGCGCTGCACCGGAATATCGACCATCGGGCGCGGAAGATGTTCGAGCGGGGGTGGCCTGAGGAAGTGGAACGGCTTCTTGCGGAAGGGATGGAGGCTGAATCCCCCGGATTGAAAACCCTCGGATACCCGCAGGTCATCGCATACGTGCGTAGACAAGCCTCCCGCGACGAAACGGTGACACGAGTCATTGAGCTCACCCGCCAGTACGCGAAACGGCAAATAACGTGGTTCAGGAAAGAGCCGGAAATGCATTGGTTTGGGGCGGGGGAGAATGCCCTTCTGGAGTGGGCGGAACGCCTCGTTCGGGCGCCGGAGGGCGGACAAATAGATTGACATCGCCGGGTCGAACTGATACCTTACGAGGTGCAACATCTGCGTACAAGCGGGCATAGCTCAGCTGGTAGAGTATCAGCTTCCCAAGCTGAGAGTCGCGGGTTCGAATCCCGTTGCCCGCTCCATATACAGGGGAACCCCCTTCGAGCCCGGCGTTCGAGGGGGGTTTCTCACGAACGGCAATGACGGTCCGCATTTCACGAATCCAGGGTAGATCGGGCTATTTCAAGCCGGGGGACGAGATCGTCTCGATCGATTCCCGGCCGGCCGAGGATCAGCTCGATGTGCTCTTCCGCACGGCGGGAGACGGCAGCGCGCGCTTCACGATCCGTCGCGGCGCTCGCACGCTCTCGCGAGTTCTCACATTCGGCGAGTTCGCGCGCGCACGGCTCGTTTTCGAGGGAATGCGCTTTCTCCGGTGCAGGAGCAACTGCATCTTCTGCTTCATGGACCAGATGCCGCGGGGAATGCGCGGGTCCCTCTACGAGAAGGACGACGACTACCGGTTGAGTTTCCTCTTCGGCAATTTCATCACCCTCAACGACATTCGCGACCGGGATATCGCACGAATCATCAGGCTCGGCCTCTCGCCGCTCTTCATATCGGTTCATGCCGCCCGCCCGAGCGTTCGCGAGCGAATATTCGGCAGGGCGATGCGGCGCGACGTCATGAAAGACCTCTCGCGGCTCGCCCGCGGCGGCATCGTCATGCACGCGCAGATCGTGCTCGTTCCCGGGGTCAACGGCGGCGCCGTGCTGCGGGATACGGTGCGGAAGCTCTTCGCGCTCTATCCTGCATGCCGGTCAGTCGCGATCGTGCCTGTCGGCCTCACGAAACACCGGGGAGGGCTCCCTTCAGTGCGGGGCGTCACGGTGAGCGAATCGCGAGCGCTCATCAAATGGGCGGAACGGGAGCGCCCACGGCTCGCGCGGATCACCGGCGGTGACGCGTTTCTCCATCTCGCGGATGAGTTCTATCTCTCGACGAACCGGACCCTTCCACCCGCCGCGGCCTACGGGGATTTCCCGCAGCTCGCCAACGGCGTCGGCATGTGCCGGTATTTCCTCAACGCGCTGGAAAGGGATATCGACCGCTTGAGAAAGCGGCCGGGGAATCCGGCGAATCTCACTATCGCCACCGGAACGCTCGGGGCGAGCTTCATGCGGCGGTACGTGATACCGCTCCTTGCGGAACGGCTGCCGCATTGTTCGCCGCACATTCTCGTCGTTCGCAATCGCCTCTTAGGCCCCCGGGTAAACGTATCGGGGCTCCTGTCGGGGCGCGATATCATGCGGGCGGCTGAACGCAGCGGCGCGGTCGCAGGCTGTCTGGTCATCCCCGCGAACGCGCTCAATCATGCGGGCGTTTTCCTCGATGACCTCACACCGGCCGATCTCGCGCGCGAGCTCGGGGTCCCCGTCGTCGCCGCCCGTTCCACGTTTCTTGAAGGCCGCGTCCTGAGGCGCTGCAGGGAAAGGTAAACGAGATGAAGGGAATGCAGACCGTCGCGATCATCGGAAAACCGAACGCGGGGAAATCGACTCTCTTCAATCGTATCGTCAAGCGCCGGAAGGCGATCATGCACGCGACGCGCGGCGTCACGCGCGATGCGGTGGAAGAGAGGGTCGAATGGAACGGCGCCACCTTCGTCCTCGTCGACACGGGCGGTTTCGCCACCGGTGCAAAAGACCGGCTCACCGCCGATATCCGTGCGCGGGTGAAGCATTTCGCGCGGGAGGCGGCGGTCATCATCTTTGTCGCCGATGTCGACACGGGCATGACGGGTGAGGACGAATCGCTGATGCGCGACCTGCAGCGCGAGCGCGACAAGATGATCCTCGTCGTCAACAAGGTCGAGAACGACGCCGATCGCTGGAGCGCGCACGAATTCCACCGGCTCGGCCTCGCTAGCATGCATATGGTAAGCGCGATCCACGGATCAGGGATCGGGGAGATCCTCGATGAAGTCGTTGCGCGTCTTCCCCGCAAAACCGCTGCCCCGGCGGAGGATCCCCTCGCGATCGCAATAGTCGGAAAGCCGAATGTGGGCAAAAGCTCCCTCATCAACGCCCTCGTCGGCGAGGAGCGGAACATCGTCTCCGAGATACCCGGAACGACGCGCGATTCCGTTAACGTTCTCGTGCGGCGGCATGGAAGGGAATTCGTCCTTGTCGACACGGCGGGCGTGAAACGCCGCGCACGCACGGCGAAGGGTCTCGACGCGATCACGAGCCAGCGGAGCCTCGCGAGCGCGCGCCACGCCGATATCGTGGCCGTGATGATCGACGCATCGGAGCCGATCTCGCGCCAAGACGTGCGCGTAGCCTCCGAAGGGCACCGGGCGAGGAAGGGGATGATGGTCCTCATCAACAAATGGGATCTCGTCGAAAAGGATACGGGCACGGCGGATCGCTACGTCGACTCCGTCCGGCAGTCCATGGCTTTCCTGTCGTACGCTCCCGTTCTCACCGTTTCGGCGCTCACCGGACTCCGCATCGAGAAGATATTTCCCTTCGCGCTGAGTATCCAGAAGGCTCGCGAGCTCGTGATAACGACCTCTCATCTCAACAAGTCACTCGAGCGCATCGTGGATAAGAATCCACCGAGCCATCATGCGGGCGGATCGGGGAAGATTTACTACGCCACGCAGACGGGGACCAAGCCCCCGACCTTCACGCTCTTTGTAAATAAAGCCTCCTATTTTCCTCGTTCTTATATACGTTATCTGAGCAATCAGCTAAGAAAAATGTTTACGTTCGAGGGAACCGCTATTACAATCTCTCTCAAGTCCAAGGAGAGATAATGGACCTCCTCTTGAAAATCCTTCTCGTCGCGGTGCCGAGCTATATCATCGGATCCATCCCCTCGAGCTATATTATGGGGAAGCTCCTCAAGCGCATCGATCTGCGGGAGCACGGGAGCGGCAATCTGGGCGCCGCGAACGCGTTCCGTGTGCTCGGCTTCAAGGCTGCTCTGCCCGTTCTTCTCTTCGACATAGGAAAAGGATTCGTCGCGGTTCACTATTTTTCGCGTTTCGCGGGGCCGGGAACCATTTTCGCGCTGCTCGCCGCTCTCGTCGTCGTCATCGGCCATAACTACTCCGTGTTCGTCCGTTTCTCCGGGGGGAAGGGGGTCGGCGCCACCGCGGGCGCGTTCCTCGCGCTCGCGCCCCAGGCCGTCGGAATGTGCCTCGCCCTATGGATCATCTCGCTCCTCATCACGCGGATCGTTTCGATCGCGAGCATGGTCAGCGCCGCGTTTCTCCCCGTCTCGGTGCCGCTTGCCAATCGCGTCTTCGGGGTGCACGTTCATTACTCGGTCGGGATCCTCGCCGTCGCCGCGGCGGTCGTCGTATTTGTGAAACATCGTCCGAACATCAAGCGGCTTCGCGAGGGAACGGAGAAAAGGATCTTCTAGGCGGGTCTCGGTATGAAGGAGAAGAAACACAGCACCGGCGTTCGAACCGCAGTTCTCGGTGCGGGAAGCTGGGGAACGACGCTCGCGATCCTGCTCGATGAAAAGGGTCACGAGGTGCGTCTCTGGGAGTATTTCCCGGATCTCGCCGCGACGATCCGTCGTGACCGCGAGAATCGTCGCTTTCTGCCCGGTATCCCCGTGCCGCGGTCGATTCACATCACATCCGACATGGACGAGGCGCTCGACGGTGCGACACGGGTCGTTTTCGTGACGCCGAGCCATACGATGCGAGGTGTGGCGCGCATCGCGCGCTCGTCGAGCGCATTCGACCGGCACGCGGTCGCCATTAACGCGGCAAAGGGGCTTGAGGAAAAAACCCTCTGCAGGATGAGCGAGGTACTTTGCGAGGAGCTCCCGACTCCGAAGCGAAGAATCGTTGGACTCCTCGGCCCGAGCCATGCCGAAGAAGTGAGCAGGCGGATGCCGACGTCCGTCGTGGTTGCGGGAACCGACGCCGATATCCTGAGGGAGATCCAGAGTTTCTTCATGACCGAGACGTTCCGCGTTTACACGAATACCGATCTCGTCGGCGTCGAGCTCGGCGTGTCTCTCAAGAACACAATCGCGATCGCCGCGGGCATCTGCGACGGTCTCGGATTCGGGGACAATACGAAGGCGGCTCTCATAACTCGGGGCCTCGCCGAGATGAAGCGGCTCGCGTGCCGTATGGGGGGGAAGGAGGAGACGCTGAGCGGGCTCGCAGGTGTCGGCGACCTCATCGTCACCTGCATGAGCCGCCACAGCCGGAACCGGCACGTCGGCGAGGAGATAGGCAGGGGAAAGAAGCTGCCCCGGATCCTGAGCGAGATGGTGATGGTCGCGGAAGGGGTCAAAACGACAAAGGCGGCGGTGACACTCGCATCGCGGGTTGGGGTCGAGCTCCCGATTGCCGAGCAGGTCTACCGGGTTCTTTTCCGGGGCAAGGATCCGCGCAGAGCAATTAAGGATCTCATGATTCGCAAGGCGAAAAAGGAAATGTAGCGAAACCGGACGAGGGCCGGGAGAACCCGGCGCCTGGAAAGAATGTGTGGAGACGATGAAAGCCAGCCAGAAACTCTACTATTCGATCGGAGAGGTGAGCGATCTCCTCAAGGTGAAACCGCACGTCCTCAGGTACTGGGAGACGCAATTCCCCGTGCTTAATCCGAAGAAAAACCGGGCGGGAAACAGAACCTACCGCGTGCGCGACATAAAGCTTCTGATCGCCATCCAGAGCCTTCTCTACGAGCGGAAGTACACAATTGCGGGCGCGCGAACAAAGCTCAAGGAGTTTCACAACGATCCGACGGTCATCGCCGAACAGCTCAGTATTCCCTTCGCCGATCCCGAGAAGCGGCGTATCCTCTCGTCGCTCAAGAAGGACCTTGTCGAGCTCAGAGAGCTCGTCGAGTCGCTTTCAGGCCCCCGGGGCCGTTCCTCGTGAACCCGGCGCCCGCCGGGCCGCTGCGGCGCCCGTATACCATCAGTTTTACCTTGTCTTGAGCCCGGAAACGGTGATATTGTATCGATATGGTCGGGGCGTGGCGCAGCCTGGCTAGCGCACTAGCATGGGGGGCTAGGGGTCGCTGGTTCAAATCCAGTCGCCCCGACCAATTATTCCATATATGAAGGCATGATCTCATATATCCTATATCGTACGGCTTCTGCCCTTGCGGGCACACTTCCCAAAGCATACTCAACGAGAATCGCCGCGACCATCGCGTTTCTCTTCTACGCCTTCAAACCCGCCGTACGCAGGAACGTCCGAACCAATTTTGCGAAACTCGGACTGCGCCCAAGAAGCACGTTCCCCGTGTTCCGGAACTTTTCACGCGCCGTGATTGACCTCCTGCGCCTCTCGTACATGAGGCGCGAAGAGCTCATGGCCCTGTGCTCCTTGCGGGGCATCGAGAATCTCGATCATGCGCTTGGAAAGGGAAAAGGGGCGATTCTCTTCGCCCCGCACCTCGGACCGTGGGAAATCGCCGGAGCCTATATCTCGAGCCTCGGGTACGCCATGAACACCGTCGCGCTCGAGCACCCGTCCGCGCGGGTCACACGCTTCTTCAGCGCAATCCGGCGCGCCTGGGGCTTCAGCGATTACCCCCTCCGTTCGTGCGCGGTCGGGCTCATGAAGGCTCTCGCGAGGGGAGAATGCGTCGTTCTCCTTGTCGACCGGAACTTCTCCCATCGGGGGATGCCTCTCCGTTTCCTCGGCGGCGATGTGCTGCTTCCAGACGGGCACATCACGCTCGCACTGAGGTCGGGGGCGCCGCTCCTTCCGTCCTGCTCCTACTACACCGCGGACGGCACGATCGAAGTCATCATCGGCGGGGAGTTGGCCGCGGGCGCCTCGGCCGCCGCGCTCGGTAACGCCTGTCTCGAACGGATCGAGGAATACGTGCGACGCAACCCCGAACAGTGGTTTGCGTTCGACCACCTCTGGGGGGAGAAACGCGATGTTTGATCGACTTGCGGCGATCGTGCCCGCGTACAACGCGGCCGCGCACATCGAAGAGGTCCTCGCTTCGATCAAGCGCTTCATTCCGGCCGGCAACATTATTGTCGTCGACGACGCATCGACCGATGACACCTTTTCGATCGCGAAGCGTTCTGGTGCGATCGTCGTCCGGCACGAGGTGAACCGGGGGAAGGGTGGGGCGATCAAAAGCGCCGTCGCGCGCCTCTCCGCGCTCCGGGATATCGACGCAGTCGTGATGCTCGACGCGGACGGCCAGCACGATCCGCGGGAGATACCCCGGTTCGCGGAAGAATTCATGAAGGGCGCATCCGACATCATCATCGGCAACCGTATGGCGGACCGGGGCGGAATGCCCGCGATACGCGTCTTCACGAACCGGCTCACCTCGGCCATCGTCGGCCTGCGCGCGGGGCAGCGGATCCCCGACAGCCAGAACGGTTATCGGCTCGTGCGCGCATCGCTCCTCGCACGCCTCGATCTCGTGACGTCGCGGTACGAGATCGACAGCGAGATCATCATCAAGGCCTGCCACGCGGGGGGCAGAGCCTCATCGATCCCCGTGAGCACGATTTACGGAAGCGAAAAGAGCGCCATACGGCCGGTCCATGACAGCATGCGGTTCATTGCGCTGGTCATGCGGAGCCTTTTCTGGTAACATGGGTTCTTTCCACGACGCGCGCCGATTCGGCGGGGGGCATCGGGTGGGCACCGAAAAGACGATTCTCATCACAAACGACGACGGCTTGGCGGCCGAGGGTCTCGGCGCGCTCGCTCAATCGTTGTCCGACATAGGGCGCGTGATCATCGTCGCGCCCGATCAGGAGCAGAGCGCCTCGAGTCATGCGATCACCCTCGACAAACCGCTCAGGATCAAGGAGCATACGCCGCTCAGGTTCGGCGTCTCGGGCACGCCGACGGATTGCGTCCTTCTTGCGATCCATGGCATTCTCAAGCGCAAACCAGACCTCATCGTCTCGGGCATCAATCACGGCCCCAACATGGGGGAGGACGTCACCTATTCGGGCACCGTCGCGGCGGCGATCGAGGGGTGCATCCTCGGCATAACCGCGATGGCGGTTTCGCTCGCTTCATGGGAGGGCGCCCCGTTCGATGGGGCTGCGGCGGCGGCGAGACAGCTCGCCCGAACGCTTCTCGAAATGGACAGCGCGAGGGCCCGACTCTGGAACGTCAACGTCCCCGCGGTGCCGCGGGAGGCGATCAAGGGAGTCAAGGTCACGAAGCTCGGCTCGCGCGTCTACAACGACATCATCATCAGGAAGAAGGACCCCCGCGGCAAGGATTATTTCTGGATCGGGGGGGCGGAGCCCGGGTGGAGCACCGGGGACAACACCGATTTTGCCGCGGTGAGCGCGGGATACATTTCGGTGACGCCGCTTCGGCTCGATTTCACCGACTACGAGGGCATCATCGAGCTGGAGGAGCGCGGCCTCACATGGGATCCGGAACAGATTACACGATAGCCCGCCGCAGAATGGTGGCCGAGCAGCTCCAGGCGCGGGGAATCACCGACCGGAACATCCTGCGGGCCTTTCTCACGATCCCCCGCCACACCTTCGTCGATCCCGCGGTCGAAAGCCGCGCGTACGAAGACTGCTCCTTTCCCATCGGGTATGAGCAGACGATATCGCAGCCCTACACGATCGCGTTCATGATACAATCGCTCGACGTCAAGCGGGCAAGCCGCGTGCTCGAGATCGGAACCGGCTCGGGCTACCAGACCGCGATTCTGTCGCTCCTGGCGCACGACGTGTTTTCGATCGAACGCCTCGCGCCGCTCCTCAAGAAGGCGGAAGGCGCGCTGCGCAGGATCCGGACGGGGAGCATCCGCGTGAAGGTCGGAGACGGCTCGCTCGGCTGGAGCAGTTACGCGCCCTTCGACCGGATCGTCGTTTCGGCGGCGATGCCGGAGCGTCCCGAGACGCTCCTCGATCAGCTTGCGGACGGGGGAAGGCTCGTCGCGCCGATTACCGAGAGCGCGGAGCACATCATTCTTTTTATGAAGGAGCGGGGCACCATCAATGAACGGCGGCTCGCCCGATGCTCGTTTGTTCCGCTCATGAAGGGAGAAGGGTAAGTGGTATTTCTGCTGCTCACGACCGCGCTTTCGCACAAGATCCTGACCGCTCTCATCGCCATGCTGCCGCTCGCGGAGCTGCGGGGATCGATGCCCTACGCGCTCTTCGTGCTGAAGTTGCGATGGCAGGAAGCGCTCCTGTGGTCGATCATCGGCAATTTCATTCCCGTGATCCCGTTTCTTTTCTTTCTCGAGCGCTTCGCGGGCCGGCTCATGAAATATCCCCGGTGGAACCGGATCATGACATGGACCTTCAACCGGACGCGCAGCAAGAGCGGCGTGATCGAGAAGTTCGAAGCGGTCGGCCTCGCCCTCTTTGTCGGCGTGCCGCTCCCGCTCACGGGGGCGTGGTCGGGGTGCATCGCGGCGTTTCTCTTCAGGATCCCGATGCGCCATTCGATCCCGGCGATACTCGCCGGGATCCTGATCGCCGGCGTCGTCGTGACGCTCGCCTGCCTCGGGATCATTCAGGGGGCGGACCTGTTCCTCGGACATTGGGGCAGGCAATAAAAGCCATTGAGATATTTTCCTTCAGATGTTATGCTTGTGCATCGGTCGGGGCGTAGCGCAGCCCGGTTAGCGCGCCTGGTTCGGGACCAGGAGGTCGGTGGTTCAACTCCACTCGCCCCGACCAAATTATTTATGAGCCGCATCGTCATTCCAGCCACGATCACTCTTCTCTGCATTTGGAACGCTTGCACGCCGGTACCCAAGTATCGCGCCGGGCCATCGGAATCCGGACTCACCGCGACGGAAGTGAATCAGCGCACAGACAGCATTCCCACACTCGAAATCCGGCTTTTCCCCCCCGTGAAGAGCTTCGGCATAGGCCGCATCACAAGCCCCTTCGGCACTCGTGAGCATCCGGGATCCGGGGGCAGCGCCATGCACGAGGGCATCGATATCAAGGCACGCCCCGGGGAGGAGATCATCGCCGCCGCCTCGGGTTCAGTCGCCTTCGCCGGACGGCAGCAAGGATACGGAAACGTCGTGATCCTCTATCACGGGGGCGGCATCACCACGCGTTACGCACATCTGTTCTATGCATGCGTCAGAACGGGTGAATCGGTCGGAGCGGGAGAGAGGATCGGCCGGGCCGGCAAACGCGGCTCTGCCACGGGGACCCATCTCCATTTCGAGCTCCGGCGGGGAGGGGTCGCGCTCGATCCGGCGCCGTACCTTTGGCTTGATTCCGGGACTCGGTAACCCTATAATACTCCAATGGATTCGAACCGGAACGTCGACGACCTTCAGAGGCGCTATCTCAAGGAGATAAACCGGTATCCCCTGCTCTCCGCCGAGGAAGAGGTTGACCTCGCACGGAAGGCCTTGGGCGGCGATCTCGATGCGCGCAAGAAGCTCATCGTCGCCAATCTCAGGCTCGTCATCACGATCGCCCGCTCCTTCACCTCGTACGGCGTACCCTTTCTCGACCTCGTCGAGGAGGGAAACCTCGGCCTCATCAAGGCCGTGGGAAAATTCGACCCCGAGCGGGGCTTCCGCTTCAGCACGTATGCCTCGTGGTGGATCCGGCAAGCGATCCTTCTCGCAATTTCCAACTACTCGCGGACGATCCGCATTCCGATCCACGTATTTCAGCTCATGACACGCTACGTTTCTCTCGCGCAGGAACCGGGGAACGAGGCGCTTACGAGGGAGGAGAGGGCCACGCGGCTGAAGATCTCCATCAAGCGGTACCGCATGATCGAGGAGCTCGTCGAGAACATTCGCGCGCTCGATCTTCCGAGCAGCCTCGATGCATACACACAGCTGGCGCGATCGGTCGAGTCGGCCGCCGGCACCGACCCCGAAAAAATCATCATGCAGCAGATGGAGCACGAGAAACTGGCGGAGCTCATGGAGCGGCTGTCGGAGCGCGAGCGGCTCATCCTGCGCATCAGATTCGGTTTGGACGACGGCGAGCCCCACACGCTGGCCGAAACGGGGGAGGCGGTGAACGTCTCACGGGAACGCGTTCGCCAACTCGAAATGCGGGCGCTCCGAAAGCTCCGGTTTCTCATCGAGCCGCCGCGGGAGACACGAAACGACCACAAGGAGGATCAATGAGCGAATCGTTCAAGAACTTCATCCGGGAGATTCCCGATTTTCCGAAACGCGGCGTCCTTTTTCGGGACATTACGCCCGCGCTCCTCGAGCCCAAGGTCTTCAGGGAGCTCTGCGACGGCCTCTTCGCACGCTACAACGGGAAGCGAATCGACAAGATCGCGGCGGTCGAGTCACGCGGCTTTATCTTCGCCTCCGTTCTCGCGTACAAAATGGGGATCGGCTTCGTTCCCATGAGAAAGCCGGGGAAGCTCCCATGGAGGACAATACAGGAAAAATACTCCCTTGAGTACGGCGAGGCGGCGATCGAGATGCACATTGACGCGGTCTCGAAGGGAGAACATATCCTCATCCTCGATGATCTTCTCGCGACGGGAGGCACTGCGGCGGCGGCGGCGCGCCTCATTGAGCGCCAGGGGGGAATCGTCGAGGAGCTCGCGTTTCTTATCGAGCTCACCGATCTCAAGGGAAGGGATAATCTCAAAGGCCGCAAGATTTACAGCATCATGCAGTACTGAATGCCGCGATTTCATTTGCCAATCGAAGCGCCGGACCGTAGAATAAACCGTAGAATAAATGGTCATCGCCTGAGCGCCCCCGTAGCTCAGATGGATAGAGCAGCGGTTTCCTAAACCGTTTGTCGGACGTTCGAATCGTCTCGGGGGCACCATATTTTTCAACGAGTTGCGTCTCGGACCTGCCTGCCGCTTGTTCCCCATATGCCACTGATGTGCCCTTTTATTCGAATGAGGAGGACGTCAACCGCCTTCCGCTTGGTCTCCGGTGACCGCGTGCAGGTGTTACTTGATTCGCGGACGCCATGCCTCTATAATGCCTATAATACTAAGCAACTCGCGGGATGTTTCTCCGCCTGTCCGGGCGGATAAAAGGAGAATTGTTCTATGAGATCCTCACGTGTTGGGCGCGTACTCTCGCATACGCCGAAGCTCATTTCGTGGTGTCAGCATCAAGCACTTCGCCGGCCTGGCACCAGGTGTCGGCGCCATGTCGTTTTCTTTATTCTGGTGGGCTCTGTTCTTCTTTTTCTCCCTTCCGCGCTGTTCGCTAAATCACCGGAATATCGGGTAGTGCCGATTCCGACGCAGTTGTCGTATGGGCGTTTGAACGACAACGACGTCGTTGCCGGCACAACAGGCGCATCGTGGGGTGAATTCGCGTGGACGTGGAACAGTGGATTGCTAACTTCTTTGCCCGGCCTTGGCGGGGTAAGCCGGTGGGCAAGGGATATCAACAATGACGGAGTTGTCGTTGGGGCTGTGCGCGATACGCAAGGAAGGACGCAAGCATGCGCATGGCATAATGGCATATTGAGCACTTTCGATGCACCTGGTTATATGGCGACGTGGGCAAGTAGTATCAACTCGGGTGGGACTGTGGTCGGGCGGGTAGCTGACACCGCCGATGCGTGGCGGGAATATCCATTTATCTTCAGCGGGTCTGTGACCACCTTGAACAGCCTGGAAAACTACGAATTCAATGCCATAAATGATCGCGGTGTCATCGCGGGCACGTCCTGGTCTTCAAAGAATCGTGAAAATGCAAGAGCGTTCATATATGATCACGGAACTGTTACTTTCTTGAGCGCTCCCGGTTCTTATGCCGAAGCGTTTGCTATAAACGACTCCAATCATGTGATGAGTGAGTTCAACCATCTTGATTTCTATTTATGGAAAAAAGGGACTCAGGTATTCGTGGAATCGTTTACCAACTTCGGTGGTCTTAACGATCATGATGCTGTTGTCGGTTACTCGTCGAATCTCGGCGCCATCATGTGGGAGAATGGCAAAGTTACCCAGCTTGATACTTTGATCGATCCTAAGCTGGGTCTTCATCTTTTGAGCGCCAAGGATATCAACAACAAAGAGCGGATTCTATGTACGGGATCGGATAATATGGCCTATCTGCTTATTCCCATCAGAGCGATTACTGTTCGCGACGCCTCCAATGACACCATTCCGAATGTGGAGTTCAACCTCATCAAGGTTAGAAACGATCCGCCGTTCTTCACCGAGGACACGCTGGGCTCTTTTACCACCGACAGTGAAGGTCAATTGAAGCTGAAGGAGGTTGTCGGGGACACCTTCGAAGTGGACCTGAGCACCGGCACAAAGCGGCTGGTGAACGGGGACAGCCTCAAGATCGCAAAACACGTCCACAGCATGCCGGCCGTGAAGCATCCGATCGTTATGGGGACGATGTACTCGTTGCATGTGGACAATGCTCACTTCGCCGCGGACGGCCATATGTCATTCGATACGCTGAAGCATGGCAGGCTTGAGGCAGTCCTGAATCACACAGAACTGCGTTACAACCTTGTGGCGTCGGTGGAGTGGGAAGCGACCGGCGATTATCTGGCGTCGCTTGAGAACAACTTCCGCCTCATGTCCGATTACCTGTATGACGTCACCGACGGCCAGGCGCGCCTCGACACGGTGTACGTATTCGACAACGGCGTTCTATCCAGAGAAGCGGACATACGCATTTTTGCGAGCAATCTGGAGTGGCCCCGGGCCGTCGCGGGAGGGTTGCTGAGGGGCGATTTCAACTGGCTGTACATGCCGCGGATATTCACGGGCGATTCAACGGGCATGAGAAACTACACCGACCGGGTGTATCCCTTGAACCTCACCGCATTCTCGACGGATTACCGGGCCAAGGCTCATGAGTTCGGACATTACGCCCTGAACTTCTTCGATGAGTATCTTTTCTGGGATGCCGGCGAAGGCAGCTATTCGTCGAAGAATTCGCTGCGCTGCCTGCCGATCTCAATTTTTCGTTACGGCTTCATGGATTATCAGTATGAGGGTGGTGGGGTGATGTCTTCCGAGATGTCCGGGGCCTTCCGGTATGACATGGTCTCCTGCCGCAACACCAAGCAATGGAAAACTCACGGCATGTCCTGCTGGGACTTCCTGGAGCGGTGGGTGGAGGCGGTTCCATGGGGGGACGACAATCTCCATGTCCCGATCCTCAAGCCGGACGCGGCGGATGTTCGCGAACGGGTCGTCACCAATCCGGCGGTCTTCTTCGCCGGTCCGAACGACGATTTGGCCAATCTCGATTACGACGTGGGCGCCAAGGTGGTTTTCGCCAACCCTCCATCTCCTCAAGCGGCGGGGTATTTCGACAAGCACGTCAAGGTGAGTCACCCCGACGGCGGGGACAACGCCGACGTGCAGCTGATCAACGATCCGACGACCGGCGCGAAGACTATCATCAACCAGGGCCGGACATCGGACGCGGCAGGTGCGTGGGTGCTTGGCGTCAAGAATGCGAGCTACAAGATCCTCGCCGGCAAGGGAGGCAGCGGCGCTACCGTGACCTCGTTGAACTACCTGCGCGCTGGCGGGGAGACGACGACCGACTGGTTGTATGGAATAGCGGAATCGGGCGGCTCCGGTGTGAGCGAGGTCGGCAATCGGTACGCGGTCAGCAGTGCCGGAGACAGCATCACGATTGAAATGAATAGAGTGCAGGGCTATCACCCGCTCATCTGCGAGGCCGAGCTGAATGCCGGCGGTGTGAGATACGATCTGACGTACGTTCAGCCGTTTTCGGCGGATCCGACCCTCGACCTCTGGCCGTCATACGGCGGAACACATAATTACAATTTCACCGCTTCGGGGGGCGGCTATGAGGCGGTAGTGGATGACAGTCTCGGAACGGGCGGCTCCTTCACCCTCTGGGCCATAGATGACTCCGCCTCCACGTTCTTTGTGCCGACCGGATATGCCGCCGCAGGGATCGACCATGGCCAACCATTCATCTGGCTCCTCGGCCCGGAGGGACAATGCGAGTTTATGCTCGATTCTCTGAACGTGTCGCTGGATCGCTCGCTGATCCTGTCCTCTCCCTATCCCGTTATTCGCACCGGCCTTGATCCCAAGGCCGTTCAGGCAGGGCAGGCGCATGGACTCTCGGTGTACCCCGCTGATCCCCTCGCCGGCTCCAATCAGATCATCATTCGCTATGACGACGCCGACCTGAAGGTAGGGGATAGTGCGGTCGGCGTCGAATCCTCGCTCGCCGCATATCATTGGGTCGATGCATCCACCGGATGGGAGCCGATCGGCGGCTCGATCGATACGGTGAATAACGTGGTATACGCGCCGATCGAGGAAGCGGGAGTATACGCCGCCTTTACGTCGGAGACGAGAACCGATGTCGGGGACGACGGAAGCGGAGACGACGAACGCGGCGACCTCCCGTCATACCGGTTCAACCTGTCACAGAACTATCCGAACCCGTTCAACCCGGTGACAACGATCGAGTATAGCGTTCCGTCACGCGCTCATGTCCGCATCGAAATCTATGACGTGCTCGGCCGGAAAGTGCGGACGCTGGTGAACGAAACCAAACAGGCGGGCTCGTATCGAGCCGAATGGAACGGTGTCGACGATGCCGGTAGACCGGTCTCGACCGGCGTGTATCTCTATCGCTGTAAGGCCGACAAAATCACGCAGACGAAAAAGATGCTTCTTCTGAAGTAGTCCCAGGGTCTTTTGAGTAGATCGGGCTCTTGGAAGCCCGGCTGTTGAGTCAGGAGAAGATCTAACAGCCGCGTTGATTACTTGTCGGGCTCGCCGGGCGAGCAGCTCAAGAACAGCGAAGAGTCATGAGGAGGGTCGCGCTTTAGGAGGACTCATTGTTGGGAAAGTTACGCTCCAAACCCCACCGATGTTAGGATGACCACCTGGTCCTTCTGCGGATCAGAGAACACTGTTGTTGAATGTGATGGGAACTAAGCGGCAAGGTCTTCGTGTCACTGGTTGTTCACGGACGTGCTCGGCAAGGGATTTCATGTGCCACTTCATATGCCACCACAGATCGGGCCTATTGGCTTCTCGTGAGAAAGAAGGGAAGTGACTAGACTATCGAGAAGAGCGGGAAAAAGGCGTCGAAACGCCATTTCCAGGGGAATCAGTCAGTTGCTTCCTTGTTCTTCTTCGCCTTCCTAAACCGTTTGTCGGACGTTCGAATCGTCTCGGGGGCGCCATTTTTTCAAGGACTTGCGTGTCACCCCTGTGTGCCACTTTTGCCGCATGTGCCCCTAATGTGCCACTCTCTTTCGAATGAGGTAGGCCTCAACCGCCTTGCGCTCCGTTTCGGGCAACGGGTGGGGTTAGCGCATCATCATGGTTATATCGGCATGACCCAGCAGTTCCTTGACCGTCACCAGGTCGACTCCGTCTAGTGTCGTGTCCCAGCGATAGTTTGACATAATCTTCCGATCTTTTGAAGGATGGAATCCGCAGTAGCCGTCCAGATAAACGGTTTCGAGTTGCGATTGTACTGCGAGACGATAAGATCAATCTTGCGTACGAGGTCTTTGACACTATGGAAGGTTTCCCTACGGATGGCCCGCTGGGTGATGATGTTGAAATAGATGCCGGCGGCGGCCGCGTGGAGCGATACGGGGACGGCGCCGAAGGCGCTTTGTTCGTCCTATTCCTCCGCGCGATCCCCCCGTGGTGCCGGGCCTACTGCAGGTGGCTCCCCAGCCGCTGCACGGCGAGCCTCCCGCACGCCTCGGTCGATGTCGGTTTGACCGCCTGGAAATCCGGGTGCTCCGAGTTCTCGAGATCGGCGAGCGCCCATTCGCCGCGGCGGTCGCAGGCGATCAGGTGGACGAATCCCATCTCCCACCGTTCGGGGTTATACTCGCAGTCGACGAACAGGACGTAGTCGGCGTCCGGATGGGCTTCCCGCACCCAGGCGCGGAACGATGTGGCCATATTCCAGAAGATGCGCAACTCGTCCCGAGTGGAGGGATTCGGCGCCACATCGGCCGGCCGGGACGTCGAGATGGCACGGCAGAGGCCGGTGTCGTTGATCTCCCGCGCGAGGACGATGGCGCTCGCCGTATCGGAGGCGCCGTTCGCTCGCATCGGTACGACGAGCAGCGTGAGCGCGTGCCGGGCGTTCTTCATCGAAGCGGTCCTCCCGGCGATCGCGTTCAGTTCGCTCTCGGGCGGCAGGCCGCTCTGCTGTTCCACGAGCGCCGCGAGCCGGCTCGGCTTGGCGTTCCGCCGCGTCTCCTCGTCGAGGCCGAACAGCGGCCCCACCCGCTCGGCCAGCAAGATCGAGATCGTTCTCGGGTCAGGTCCCTCGATCTGGCGGAACGGCTCGTCGTCCGCCGTGAGGCGCTCGGCCCAGACGACCTTCCCGGTGTGGTCGGCGAGGACCGCGCGCAGCTCGTTCAGCCCCTGGCCCGGAAGGCCGTTGTACTCCGCGTAGAGGGCGTAGTCGGTCGTCACGGGGTTCTGCGCAACGAAGGCACCAAGGGCTACGGCGAGGGCCTTCATCCCGGTGTTGCCGCCGGGATCAAACGGCATCTCTCCCACTTCGACATGCTCGAGCCCAGCTTGCTCGAAGAGCCCCCCGACGAATGGCGTGAGGCGGTCCAACATCTGCCCCCCACACCACACAGGAAGGACGGTGAGGGAGGAGGACGGCCGTGCGAGCCGCGGAGCGCCGGCGGGAGCGGATGAAGCGCCCGGCGCGGCTGGAGAACCCGCTACAGATGGAGGACCCGATGGCGGCGTGGAGCCGGCCGCGGATGCCGCCGCCGCCGCTGAAGCTGGCCGCCCCTCGATCAGGCGCGATGCCTCGTCCATCAGGGCGCGGGCGATGATCCAGTCGTTCCAGGCGGGCCACTCGCGCAGCCCCGCGGCATCCTGCGGGAGCCCGTCGGCCGCGACCGCGAGCCCGGAGATGAGCGTCGAGCGGGCGTAGGATGGTTCACCGTTGTGGTAGTACGCCATCGCGAGGACCATGTACCCCTGAATGTCCCGGTGGACGTCGCGGCGCCACTCCCCGCTCTCGGCGACGTCGCGCATCCATTTTTTCGCCCCCGCGAACCGCCCTTGCCGGTAATCGACGAGCCCCTTCGCGAGCTCGAATCGGCGCCAAGCCTTGTGTCGGGGTCCCTCCGCGATCGCCATGTCGGCCAAGCGGGCGAGGGTCGTAACCTCCGGTCCGACCCACGGCAGGATCAGGCAATCCTTCACGAGACGCTCGGCGAGGAGCGGGTCCTTTGTGTTCCCGAATCGGGCCGCCATCCCGCGGCGCAGCTCCTCGTAGCCGGCGGTGTCCCCCGCCTGCACGAGCAGCGGCGCGAGCCAGTCGTACCCCTCGAAGTCGGCCGGCCTGGCCTCGATCACCTTCCGGTAGGAGGCGATCGCCTTGCTCCACTCCCCGCGACCACCGCGCCAGCGGCCGAGGGCGGACTCGATCGCCGCGGCGTCGTTCGGCTCCAGCCGTGCAAGAAGCGGGGGGATCGACTGCAGAAGCTGCTCGGCCCCCTCGGGATCGCCGGTCTGCGCCGCCAGGACCGCGCGGCTGATCTTCTCCCGCGCCTCGGCCTCGAGTCGTAGAGAGGCCTGGGCCCGCTCGGCGCGGGTCGCGCGGACGGCCTGCCATATGCTGATCGCCGTTCCGGCCACGAGGAGGACCGCGACCGCGGTGGAGAAGGCGATCGCCACGCGGTGACGGCGTACGAACTTCCTGAGGGTGTAGATGGCGCTCGGGGCGGCGGCGGCCACGGGCTCGTTGTTGAGATGCCGCGCCACGTCGTCGGCCAGCGCGTCCGGCGTGTCGTAACGCCGCCGCCGGTCCTTCTCCAGCGTCTTCATCACGATCCAGTCGAGATCCCCCCGCACGAGGCGGACGAGTGCCGCGGGTTCGACGTGGCGGCGGCGGGCGACCTCGGGCAGCATCTCCCCGAGCGACTGGATCCTCGTCGACGGCTTCGGCGGCTCGTCCTCCCGGATCATGCGGCGGACCTCGTCGAGCGCCGCGCGGCGGATCGTGTCGAGGTCGAACGGCGGCGCGCCGGTGAGGAGTTCGTAGAGGAGCACCCCGAGCGAATAGATGTCGCTGCGGGTGTCGATGTCGAGGCCGCTCAGCTCGGCCTGCTCCGGGCTCATGTAGGCCGGCGTCCCAATCATGTCATGGAAACCGGTGAAGAGGGTCTTCTCGGTGAGCTTCTCCCCGATCGCCTTCGCCACACCGAAGTCGATCACCTTGGGCACTGCCTCGTCGTCGTGCATTGCGACGAGCACGTTGCTCGGCTTGAGGTCGCGGTGGATGATCCCCTTCTGGTGCGCGTGCTGCACGGCATGGCAGACCTTCACGAAAAGACGCAGCCGCTCGGAGCTCGAGAGGTTCTCCCTGTCGCAGTACTCTGTGATCGGGATCCCCCGGACCAGTTCCATGACGAAGTAGGGGCGGCCGGTCTCTGTGGCTCCGGCGTCGAGCACGCGGGCGATGTTCGGGTGGTCCATCAGCGCCAGGGCTTGCCGTTCCGCCTCGAAACGGGCGATCACCTCCCGGGTGTCCATCCCGGCCTTGATGATCTTGAGCGCGACCTTGCGGTGGACCGGCTCCAGCTGCTCCGCCATGTAGACCACACCAAAGCCGCCCTGCCCGATCTCCTCGAGGAGCTTATACCGGCCGATGACGCTGCCGGCCCGCTCGAACGGACCGTCGCCCGGGCCGACCTGCACCTTCCGCTCGAGGAAGTCGCCGGCCTGCTCGGCGGCGGCGAGGAGCGACTCGACCCGCTCGCGCAGGGTCGGGTCACCGTGGCACGCGGCCGCGAGGTAGGCGTTGCGCTGCTCCGGCACGCGCATGGAGAGGGCCAGGGTAAAGATCTCTTTGAGACGCTCGTTGTCTGTCATGGTACTAGCGATCCTTCCTTGTTGCCTGCCCGGTACCCTCGTTCTGATGGCCGTGCAGACGGGCGAACCGGTGCGCGAGGCCGAGACCGGCGGCCGAGCACGCGATCGCGAGGAGCGAGAGCCCCAGCATCTCCAGCGCGGCCGTCCGGTTGGGTTCGATGACCAGAATGACGACGGCAGTGAGCAGCAGCGCGGCGTTCAATATCAGCAGGACCCAGAAGTTCCGCCGCGAGCGGGGCAGACGGCGCATGAGGAAGTACGACGCGAGCAGAAAGTACCCTCCGATCCCGGCGATAAGGATCGCGGTGGCCAGACGCTCTGCCCCCGCGGCCCCGGCCTGCGACTCCAGGAACTCGCCGAGGGCGGCCATCAGAAATAAGGAGCAAACGCTGAGCAGGATCGCGGGAAGGAGCCGGCGCTTCCATTCGGGGGCCTTCTCCGGCGCCGCCGCTTTGGAGGCGAGTTTCGCCAGGCGTGATGCAGCCAGGATCACGAGCACCCCGGCGAGGAGCTCCGCCGCCGCGGAGGAGAACAGAAGCGCCGCGCGCATGCCGGGCCCGTGCCCGAGGAAGGCGGACCCTGCCATCACCAGGCACATGCCGAGGATTATAGCAGATGTGCCCAGTACCTGCGATACCGCGGCCGCGAGATTGGGACGTGCGGCGGCGCGAAAGGAAAGGACGACCAATGCGAGTACTATTATGGCCGCGAACACGATGTGCACTCGGAATGCCGTGGCGGCAGATTGTGACGAGGCCAGGGCGAATGTATCCCCGAGAAGCCCGGGGATCAATCCGGCGGCCACGACGATGGCGGGCGCCGCGACGAAGGCGGCACCGGTGATGAGGAGAGGGGACGGGGACTTGGTATTGGCGGTCATGGCTACCTCCTGGCCAGCTGGCTCACTTCCAGACCCGCCGGCTCGACGGTTGCCCGTCTTCATCCTCCCATGCGCCGTACCAGGAAGCAGTCCCTCAAGAATAATGCGGCCACGCTTATGACTCAGGCATCGCGGCTAGACGGGGCGGTCGAGATCCCGATTGATTTCCTTGAACAGCCAGGCCCGGGCGTAAGCCCACGAGCGCTCCACGGTGCTTACCGACGTCCCAAGATGTTGCGCCGTTTCCTGTTGTGTTAGTCCGACAAAGAAGCGGAGCTTCACGATCTCGGCGGCGCGGGGGTCTTCCGCCGCCAGCCGGTCGAGCGCCTCGTCCAGGGCGAGGAGCTGATCGTCCGGCAGGGGGGAGGCGATCTCAATATCGTTCACGTCCAGTCGCTGGAGCTGCCCGCCGCGTTTCTGCCGCAGCTTGCGCCGCGCGTTCTCGATGAGGATCCGTCTCATCGCTTCGGCGATCGCGCCGAAGAAGTGGGCGCGGCTCTGCCAGGCTGGCTGCTGGTCACCGCCGAGCCGGTACCAGGCCTCGTGGACGAGCGCGGTCGCCTGAATCGTCTGCCCGGGCTGCTCCCGGGCCATCTTCCGCGCGGCCAGGGTGCGCAGTTCGGCATAGACGAGCGAGAGGAGTTCCGCGGGCGCGTCCGGGTCGCCATTCTCCATGCGTTTCAGGATATGGGTGATGTCGCTCACGCACGATATGTACCTGATGCAGGCACTGAAGTCAAGCGAGCGCGCCGGAGGCGAAGTACGGATATAATGAATGGCTCGGGGTTCGCTGAGGGCAGTACCTCGCCAATAAGAAGGCCTCGTGGGACTCGAACGCTATTATTTTGCGGGATCCGCGCCCCGGAAAGCGCATGAGCTGGTGGGCACGGATTGCCGTCGTCGCGTTCGACTTGGAGGTGAATATGACAGACCGCATCAGATCCTCGCGCCGTCTCATCATCATCGGCGCCGCCCTGCTGGTCGCAGCCGGCGTGGCGCTGGTTCTGGGGGTGATTCCGCCGTTCAGGTCCGATACTTTCCCCGGGGTCGATCCAGATAAGGCCTCGAGGACGCGCATGGTCCAGGCCGGGATCGCCGTCCTCCTGGCCCTCGCACTGGCGATCGTGGCTGCCCGAGCGACCGCCCGCTCCCGCGTCTGGATCGGCATTCTCTTCGTGCTCGGTGCCTTGGTGTTCCTGCTGGGGATTCCCCTGGCGGGCATCGCCCCCGCGCTCCTCTGCCACGGCCCTCACTTGCGCACGGCGATCTTCATTATGTTTCTGTGCGGCTTCGCGCACTTCGCGGCCGCCGGGCTGGTGGTTGCAGCGGCGTCTCGCCTTCCGGGACCAGCCATGTCGGAAGACACGAGTGCGTGGAAAGTGAGGATTGCCCCAGCCGCCTTGTTCGGAATCGGCTCGTTGTTCTTGACGTTTCTCTTGGGGGGAGTGAGGTTCGCCGCCAACGATACGGTAGCAAGACTCGTCGGTGGATTCGTTCTTTTCGTTTTCGCGGGCGGATACTCCCTGCTCATGACCTATGTGCTCCTGCGCGGCCTGCCCCGGTCTGGCCGCAATCTCTGGATCGTCCTCGCCATGAATGCCGCGCAGTTGCTCTCGGTTCCTATAACGGACAAATCCGTGAGGCTGGAAGTGTTGGGAATAGCGATCATCTCGGTCGCGTGTTCGTATAGCGGCCTGGCGCTGGCAGCCCGTGCCATCAGGCGTAACGAGACGACTTGATGTCGGCGGGGCTCAGTTCAGGTCAAGGCCACCGCGGGAGAATGAGCCGCCCGGAGAAGCGCTGCTGCGCCGGCCGGGCCGTAGCGTTTGCCCCGCGCCCCCCATCCCTCGAGCAGCTGATGCGAGAGGCCGACGCGGGCGAGGTCATACCGCCCAAGTCCACCTGGTTCGAGCCGATGCTGCGCAGCGGCCTGACGGTGCGGCCGCGTGCCTATTGAAACTCTGTTGGCACGTCCCGAATACCCGCACAGTGCAGGCTCATTTGGAGCTCGACTCCGGCCCCGTCGTGCCAAATCCATTCAATCCGACGACGCAGATCATCTACGGCATTCCGGCGACGGCAGGAAGGTCGCGCGTTGTCCTCGACGTGTGAGATGTCCTCGGACGGCGCGTGCGCTCACTTGTGAACCGCGATGAAGGCCCCGGTGTATATCGCGTGACGTGGGACGGGAAGAACGATCACGGGGAGCCAGTTGCGAGTGGGGCATATTTCTGCCGTCTCACGAGAGGCACTCAGACGCCCACACGGAAGGCAGTTCTCCTCAGATGAGCGCATCCCATATGCCACTACAGATCTGGTCTATTGGGGTTTCGTGAGAGAAAACGGAACTCATTAGAGAATCTGAAAGGCACCGACAATGGCGTCGATACGCCATCTTTATCGAATTCAAACAGTTGGCTTTTTCTTTTCTTTCGCCTTCCTAAACCGTTTGTCGGACGTTCGAATCGTCTCGGGGGCGCCAAAAAAAGATAAGGGAATTGTCATCAGCTTGCGCATGGGACAATTCCCTTTTTTCTAACGAGACTCGGAGGGCGACCGTCTTGCGTGACGTGTCTCAACCGCCCTTCAGAGGCCTGAGCAGCAAGATCGCTTCGCTTCAAAGGTTGGCTTGAGAGCAGACGGATCACGACCGCACAGTCCAACTCTTTGTCTCGTTGCGCTGATTATAAAGGACGGAAAGACGATGTCAAGGAAATAATGCAAGATATTATCATCTTTTAAATGATGTAGTGACAAGCTAATACAACAGAATAATAAGAATGTAGGTTAGATGCAGGACGAATGTTGACAAATAGTATTGACGGCCGGGAATCGGGCCTCGTTTTGACTCACGCCAGCCCTGGAATCGGATCGAGGCCGAGGAACGCATGCGCCAAAAAAATAAATGTTCCCGATGAGACTCAAACGTTTCAGCGGGAACATTTACTTTCTACCGAGCCTTTGCTCTTCTCCACCTCAGCGCAACCACCACAGGAGGTCAATGATCATGCACCATGCAAACATGGCAATCACCCCCTGAACGGTCTGGGAACCTGCTTCACGTATGAACGACCCTTCATCCAAGACCTTCTGATAGAACTATGTAGCATAGGGTATGCCGGGGCGGGCACGGAGACCGTTAGTTAGATCGTATCGTTATAAGCAACAATACGTTAGAAGAAGGAATAGCTTGCGCGCGGTTAGGAGATATTCCTGCGAAGAAGAACAACCGTCATATCATCCTTCAAATTGCTCTGTCCAAATGCAATGGCAGTGGCAAATAACTTCTCAATCATGCCGCTGACCGAAAGGTGTAAGTTATTCCTGAAGAATTCAATCAATCTCTGCTCGCCGAAAGGCTCTCCGTCGGCACTTTCCTGATCAATGAATCCATCCGTGTAGATTACGAGGAGATCTCCCGGTCTGAGCTTCACGATCCTTTCGCGGTAATCGCTCGCCGCCTCGACGCCGATAAGGACCCCACCACTCTGAAGCCGGTTGATTCTCCCATCGGCCGTCAGGATGAATGGGGGATACGATCCCGCATTCGAGTAATTCACAATGCCGCTCGCGTCCTCGTACACGGCATAGAAAAGCGTGGCGAACTTCTCCGGATCGCTGCGCTCATAGAGGGACCTGTTGAGCGCAGTAACCACCGCGGCCGGGCTCGAGGATTTCAACGCCTCAGCCCTGAACGATGCCTGCAGCGTCGTCATGAGGAGCGCCGCCGGTATGCCCTTGCCCGAAACGTCCGCGACCGCTATCCCTATCTTCCCGGGGTCGAGCTCGAGGTAGTCGTAGAAATCGCCGCCGACCTCGCGGCTCGTCTCGATGCCCCCAACGAGCGTGGCGCCCCGGAGTGGGGGAGGGGATTCCGGCAGCAGGCGCGTCTGGATGTCGCTCGCGAGACGGAGCTCCTCGTCGAGCCGTTCCTTCTCGATCGAATCCCTGCAGAGCCTGATGTTCATGAGCGCGACGGCACTGCGTTCGCCGAGAAGTTCAAGTACCTCGGCGTCGGAGCGCGTGTACGGCTTGCCGGAGCTTTTGCGGGCGACGAGAACGAAGCCGAGGAGTTCGTCCTGCTCCAAAAGGGGCACGGCGACGGATGCCTGCGCCATCGTGATGAGCTCACGCGATATCCGGTCGAGGTTGTTCTTGATCCAGAGCCGGTCGAAGTACTCGAGCATCAGGGGGAGGCGCTCCTCCCGCATGAGCGTGATGAGATCGATCCCGGATGGAAAGGAGGTGAGACGTATCCCTTTCTCCGGGGGCGCGCTCTCCCTGAGCGTGAAGTTGCCGCCGCCCTCGCGGAGAAACAGGTGGGAGCTCTCTGCATGGAACGTGGTGAGCATTGCCTTCGTCACGAATGCCGAGACGTCCTCGAGCGAGAGGAGATACTGGATATGGCGCGAGAACGAGATGACCTCGTCCTGGAAAATCTTCCTGCTCCTGTAAAACGCCCGGTCGACGATCGTCTGGATGCCGCTCCGCGCGGGCACGATCGCGAGCGCCGCGAGAATGATCGCCATGCCCGTGACGATGGATGCCTGCGCCCCGAAGATCCGCTTCAGCTCTTGTCCGATCGCCGTGACGAAGGTGTAGTAGAGCGCGACGACGAATACGAGAAGGATCGCATAGACGAGGCTTTTCCGAAGGACGATGCCGAGATCGAACGCGTCGTGTTTGAGGATCGCATACGCAAACGATATCGGCATGAAGGACAGACAGAACGACCAGAGGTACCGCGCCGGCACCTCCCCGGTCGCCCGAAACTGTGTAATGAGCATGAGAACGGTGATCGGCACGATCCCGAGCGCCACCCCGAGGATGACGATTCTCAATTTCAGGCGCTGCACCTTCTCGGATACGATGTAGGTTCTGATGAACACGGCGAGGCTCAGGACAACATAGACCACCCAGTACACGACGACCAGCGCGTTGAGGGCATCGATCATCCTGCCCAGCCGTGTGTCCGTTCCGCCCGAGTACTGCCATAGTGCGAGGACGAATGTGGAAAGCGAGAGAATGGTCGGCGGGAGATAAAGAGAGCCGAGGAGCCGCGCGCGTCTCGTCCCGCGCTCGATCTCCCTGCCGGGGAACAGAAGAAAGAAGTGCAGAAAAAAGGCCGGGAGAAAGATGAAGAGAAAGTCATACAAGAGCTCCCCGACGATGTGGAAGAGGGGCACCGCCGTTACGGGGCGCTCGGTCATGAGAAAGGAAAAGATGAAGCAGTTCAACGTGAAAAGCATGCCGAGGATGTCGGGACGCTTCGTAATGACGACGAGACCGGCGAGAATGAATGTCAACCCGACGATGAGGAGCGAGAACTTTCCAGACACGTGCCGCGCCGGCTGCATCGAGCACGACACCTCGACAGGGAAGGTCGAATCCCCCCGCTCGATCGTGAAGACGAGCGGTCTCAGCGCGCGGTCCGATGCCACGAGCGACGCATAGTGGTTGATGTTCCGGGGATGCACCCCGTTCACCCTGAGAATCCGGTCGCCGGGCGCCAGCCCCGCTTCGCGATTTGGGCTCGAAGCCTCGACCGCCCTGATCACGAGGTTGTAGTGCTGAATACCGGTGTAGGGGGAGCGGGTAAAATCGCGGAAACCGAGCAATCCCAGAATGGCGATAAGCGCCGCGAATGCCACGATGGCGATGCGGGGGACGCTGAGCATGGCCGCCTCCCTGAGCATGAGCCGGACGCCGGGGCAAGCTTTGCAGAAGGGCGCCGCCCGTGTCAAATTATTTGTTTGCGCCCGGGGATTTCGCTTGATAAACGATCAGATCGTGTGTTAATTACATACGAGAGGCAAGGAGGTTGCACACTTTGTCAGCGGCGCGAATTTCGAAACGGCAATTGAAGGAAGATACATTCATCGCGACGACCCTGAAGGCGTGGGAGTACGTTCGCGATCACGAAAAGAGCTTCTTTATCGGCCTGGTCGTCGTCGTATGCATCGCGGCGATAATAGGCTGGGCCGGGTACGCGAGAAAACAGGGGGGTGTCAAGGCGGCGAGCCAGTTCGCCGATGCACTGGCATCATTCCGCCAGGGGGACTTCAAGACAGCCGAGGATCTCTTCACGCTCCTTTCGAAAGAATACGGTGGCAGGGAAGACGGGGTCTACGCGAGCTACTTCCTCGGGAAGTGCGCCCTCGAAACCGGCAAATATCTCGATGCGATTCAGGCGTTCGACCGCTACCTCGCCAAGTGTGGACCGCATCCGTTCTTCCGCGACGCCGCCATGGAGGGCAAGGCGGTCGCCCTCGAGAACGAGCAGCGGTACCAGGAAGCGGGCGACCTGTATCTCGAGCTCGCCAATAATATCAAGACGAATCATTTCATGGAAACGACCTATCTCAGGCGTTCCGCCGAGAACTACCGTCTCGGTAACCAGACGCAGAAGGCGATCGAGGTCCTCGGAACGCTCCTCGGCAAGGCGACCGGCTCAGAGCGCAGGGACGTCGAGATAGAGCTGGAAATCCTCCGTGGATGAACGATCACGTTGTAAGCGTTCGAACCGGCTGCGAAATGCATAATCTCACGGAATGGAACGGAACGAAAACGGCGGCCACGGAGGCGGGGGATAGCAGCGCCGCGAAGCCAACCGAACGTTCTCGATGGATCGCGGCGGCCGGCTATATCTGCTTCGTATGCTTCTTTTCGCTCTGGAAATCGAAAAAGGACGTCTTCATCCGCTCTCACGCATCGCAGGGAGTCCTTCTCTTCATCGCCGAATGCGCGGTGCTCGTGATGGCGGCGATTCTGGGCGCCACCTTCGGAAGAATCAAGATCGTCGGCCTCATCGTGGTGGGTCTTTTCGAGCTCATCACGGGCATCGCCGCACTGGTCCTTTCGATCGTCGGCATGGTCAAGGCCCTTTTCGGGGAGGATTGGCGCATGCCGTTCCTGGGAGAGTACAGGGACAAGGTGCCGGGAATACATTGGCGGGAAGGCTAATTTTGTATTGACAGGGTTTTTGAGATGAAATTACCCTACCGGAAGCGCTGATGGTAGCGTTCTTGCTAACGAGAAGGAATGATAGGGAACAGGACGGAACGAACGGCAAGGAGGAGGAGTAATGAAGAAACTGGCATTGAGCGGACTTTTGGTGATCATGCTTTTCGGGTCGGCGCTCGCGCACAACGGCGCGCTGTCGCTCTACATCCTGGATCAGACGGTGCTGATCTGCAACAAGGATATCGGATTCCTCGAGAGCGCCATAATCAGCCTCTATTACATAAAGGATCTCGGGGATGACCTGGGAAAAGCGGTGGAATTCAAGCTTCTTTCGTCCGATCCGTCCGGGATCTTCATAGGCGAAACCTGGTCGACCCAGATTACGGCCACCCTCGGCGATGTCGACAACGGAATCTCTCTTGCGGCGTCAACGTGCATGGGCCCGGGCGAGGACGTTGTTTTCATCGGAGACATTACGGTGTTCTACAGCAACTTCACGCCGACAACGTTCACCGTGCGGGTCGTTGATCATCCCACGACGCAGCCGCCGGGAATATTTATAACCCTCTGCGATGCGGGTAACACGCTCCAATCGGTCCTCGGTGGTACATTTGTATTCAACGGGAGCTGTAACCCCGGCGTTCAGCCGACGTCCTGGGGCGCCATCAAGGAGCTCTACCGGTAGGGAAGAGGCTGGAAACAGAAAAGATCCGGAATCTCTCGGTCCCGGGTCTTTTCTCTGCTCTTCATAATATGGCGTATAATATATATTATGTTAACCAGTATATCGAATCTTCCGGCGCCAATCCTCCTAACCTATTTTATACACAATATTTACGAGGCTCCCCGGAACCACAATAACCTTCATGATCTTTCCGTCCCCCAGGAACTTCTTTGTCTTCTCATCCGATAAAGCCAGCTCCTGGAGCTTGTCTTTCGGGGTATTTGTCTCGACGTCGATCCGGGAGCGTATCTTGCCGTTGATTTGGATCACGAGCGTGTAGGTTTCGCCCTTGAGATATCTGGTATCGGCGCGCGGCAGCCTCTGCGAGAAGATTGTCTCCCGGTATCCGAGGCGCTCCCAGATCTCCTCGCATTCGTGCGGAGCGATCGGCGCGAGCAGGACGACCAGAGTCCTTACCGCATAGGCGAAAAGCTCTGCTGACGGCTCCTCGATGCGTCTGAAGGCTTCGTTCCGCTCGACGTATAGATATATTTCGTTCGTGAGCTCCATAAGGGCGCTGATCGCCGTATTGAACTGGAATCCCCTCGTGAAGATATCTTTCGTTACCCGGTCGATCGTAATCTGGATCGTCCGGTACAGCCCGAGATCCTCCTCGCCGATGCGCTGCGGATCGAGCGATTCAGAGCCCGGTTTTCCCTCGAGCAGCTCCCGGTGGTTCGCGTACAACCGCCAGACCCTGTTTACGAAGCGATATGCGCCCTCTACGGCCCGATCGTTCCATTCCGCGTCCTTCTCCGGGGGCCCGATGAACAGGGTATAAATACGGACCGTATCGGCTCCGTACTTGTCGATGAGCGGGACCGGACTCACGACGTTTCCCTTGCTTTTCGACATCTTCGCACCATTGCGGTAGATCATTCCCTGGGTGAAGAGACTGGCGAACGGCTCGTCGAAAGCAATGAGCTCCTCGTCATGCAGGAATTTCACGATAAACCGCGAATACATCAGATGCAGTATCGCATGCTCGATTCCCCCGATATACTGGTCGACGGGAAGCCACCTGTTCACAGTCGCGGTGTCGAATGGACTCTCGGTATTGCGCGGCGAAAGGTACCTGAGGAAGTACCAGCTCGAATCAACGAACGTGTCCATCGTATCGGTATCCCGCTCCGCCGCACCGCCGCAACACGGGCACGCCGTACCGACGAAATCAGGTACCGTCGCGAGCGGGCTTTTCCCGTCGCCGCGCGGATGGAAATCGACGTTCTCGGGAAGGAGCACCGGAAGCTCCTCCTCGCGCACGGGAACGACGCCGCATTTCACGCAGTGCACCATGGGGATCGGGGCTCCCCAGTACCGCTGACGGGATATGAGCCAGTCTTTGAGACGGTAATGAACGACCCGACGCGCGACCCCCGTGGCGGCGAGGTGATCCGTGATACGCTCCATCCCCGTGCGGTTATCGAGGCCGTCGAAGACAGCCGAATTGATCAGGACGCCGTCCTCGAGGTATGCGGCGGCAAGTCCGGGGGACGCCGTTCCGTCGGGGCTGATAACCTGCACGACCGGGATCGCCACGGAAGTCTGCCGGACGAATTCAAAATCCCGCTGATCATGCGCGGGCACGCCCATGACGACACCCGTCCCGTATTCCATGAGAACGTAGCTCGCGAGAAATACGGGGATCCGTGCACCCGTCGCGGGATTGATCGCGTGGCATCCCGTGAAGAATCCTTCCTTTGTGGCCTCTGCTCTTTCGCGCTCCTGGACCTGGAGCTCCCGCACGTGCTGCACGAACGCGCTTCCCTCCGCCTCCCTCCCCCCCCGCTTCAGGAGCTCCGGGGAAAGGGGGTGATCGGCCGCAACAACGATGAACGTCGCCCCGAAGATGGTATCGATCCGCGTCGTGAAGCAATCGAGCCGCGCGTTCATCCCCTCGAGCGGGAACGAGACTTCGACACCGACGCTCCTGCCGATCCAGTTCTTTTGCATCACACGGACCCGCTCGGGCCAACCGGTGAGCGTATCGAGATCAGTCAGCAACCTGTCCGCGTAATTCCGAATGCGAAAAAACCACTGTGCGAGCTTCTTTAGATACACGGTGGTTCCGCACCGCTCGCAAACGCCCCCGACGACCTGCTCGTTTGCGAGCACCGTTTTGCACGAAGGGCACCAGTTGACGGAAGCTTCGTCGCGATACGCGAGGCCGGCCTTGAAGAGCCGCACAAAGATCCATTGCGTCCAGCGGTAATACTCGGGAACGCAGGAGGTAACTTCCCGCGACCAGTCGTACATGACGCCCCACCGGTAGAACTGCCGTTTCATAGTGGCGATGTTCTGCTCGGTCCAGGACCTCGGATGGATATCCTTCTGGATGGCGGCGTTCTCGGCGGGGAGCCCGAATGAATCCCATCCCATCGGGGCGAGCACGTTCGAGCCTTCCATCATCTTGTAGCGGGCGAGCGCGTCGCCGATGATATAGTTTCTGCCATGCCCGACGTGGAGATCACCCGACGGGTACGGAAACATCATGAGACAGTAGTACTTGCCTTCCGTCCGCGCCGTATCGCACCGGAAGAGCTGCTCCCAGCGCTTCTGCCACTTCGACTCTATCTCTTGAAAGGGGAAAACGTCGGCCATCAATCCACATCCTTGAACTTCCTCAGATCCGCAACGACATGAAAATCCTCCCCCGTGCGGTCGAGCTCAGTTGTTGCGCCGCGCGATTCGAAGTAGTTGACCAGATCCTCGGCCGCCTCGCGGCTCGATACTATGACCCTGATCCGGACCGCGTCACCGGTCTTGAGCCGTTTCTTCACCAGGAGAAGCGGCCCCGGGGATTTGAGCCCCCGCGCCATGATGCGTTCTTCATCGTTGTTCGTCGCTGCCATCCCTTCTCCCCGATACCCTCCGGGTCGTTACTCACACTGAGAGAACAATCATGCGGTTGCGAGAAGCTTCTCGAGCTTCTCCTTGATATCTTCCCGCGAAACCGATCCAACGGCCTGATCCACGACCTCCCCCTCGTGGAAGAATAGAAGCGTCGGAACGCTCCGCACGGCGAATCGTGACGCGGTGCCGCCGCACTCGTTCACGTCGACCCGGTAGAAGGAAACCTTCCCATCGTAATCCTGCGCCATTTCCTCGAGGACCTCATCGAGCCTGCGGCATGGAACGCACCACGTCGCCCAGAAATCGACGACGCTGAGCCGCCGGGAATCGATGACCCTTCCCGGAAAATCCGCATCCGAAACCTTCATCACCTTTGTCGACATATTCCCCTTTCACCGGTGCCGGTTGTACTCGAAGCCCCTCATGCCGCCATGAGCGGAGATTCCATAATCGATCCATTGAACGCGTGCGCAAATGCTCCAACGAGGAGCGCCTCCTCGGGAAATGAGCTCGTTTTCAGGAGAAGTTCCGCCCGCCTGAGATTCTCGAGCCACACGATGATCTCGCGCGTCCCGAAGCTCGAAACCTTCCGCTGCGCACGCTCGTATCGATAACCTCCCGCCGCCACCCCCGCCTTTGCCTTGAGGAGCCCGAGGAAGTGGCGCGTGAGCTGATAGATGATTCCCGACGGGCGCTCGGCGCCGCTGTGCATGATGCGCTGAAGAATTCCGAGCGACCGTGCCTCGCTCCCCGGCTCGATGCTCCCGACGAGCTCATAGATTGCGTTGAGCCGGTAGCTTCCGACCACCGAGGCGAGATCCGCGACGCGCACCGGACGGTCCCCGTACAGAAGCGAGAGCTTCGTAATCTCGTTCTGGATGTCGAAGAGATTTTCGCCGACGCTCTGAACAAGCGCTTCCGCGGCGTCCGGTTCGAGCTCGACGCCGCCGCGCTTCGCTTCCTGCCGCACCCAGATCCGCAGGTCGGCGCTCGTCAGGCGTTCGAACGCGATCACCCTGCCCGCGCGCCGCACCACTGCCTCGAGTTTTCCGAAATCGCGCGGGGCGCGCGACCTGCCCTTACCCTCCTCGAACGGGTTGTACAGGAATATGACGACGCTCGACGGCGCGGGATTCTCACAGTACGCGATGAGCCGCTTCCAGCTCCCGCGGAGCTTTTCGAGCTCCCTGATGACGAGGACGCGGTGGTCGGAAAGAAACGGGAAGGAAGAAGCCGCCGAAACGAATTCGTCAAGATCGACTTCGCCTCCGTAGGCGACCATGAGGTTGAACGCCCTGAGATCATCGGGCACGATCGATGAGGCGATCTTCGTCGCCATCTTCTCCATGATGTAGCTTTCGGGGCCGTGGAGCAGGTAGAGGCTTACGATGTCACGCTTCTCCACGTCGCTGAAAATCTTCTTGTAATGGGTCAGGTTCGTCTTCACGCGTCACCACTCCTGCACCGTGGCGTTCAGGATTCCTTCGACAAGATCCTTGTAGACTTCTTCGAGCGCCCTATCATAGTTCCGCTCCGTCGCCGTTTCAAGATAGTAATCGCTGTGCGCGTCGATCCTCCGGTCCTTCCAGATGTAGGTGTTATCCTTCGGGTTGAACAAAGATGCGGTGAGCGCGATCACGAGGCGATACTGCTCGGCCTGAAGGTCCGTATTGAACGTGAATGGAATGTTTCGGTACTCAACGACGGTTCCCTCGAGAACGGCATCCGCTTCCCCCTCGGGAACGACCTTGAGGGTGTTGTCCTTGACGATCCCGTTGCGGAGGTTGTTCGTGATTTCAATCTCGATATCGGGCTCGGCGGTCTCGTTCGCGAGGTTCGGCACGGCGATCTTCTTGATGTCACCGGCCGTCCGCCCTTTTGTGCTGTAAACCCCGCATGCCGGGGCCAGCACGAGAAGGACCGATGCCGCAACGATGATCCACAAACGCCGCATACAACCTTCGACTCTATTCCTGCTCCAGTCCCAGGTTCTTGAGGCGGTAGCGGATCTTGTCCCGGTTGAGCTGGAGGAGCCGCGCCGCCCTGCTCTGGTTCCCCCCCGCTTCCCGCATCGCCTTTTCAATGAGCTCCTGCTCGACCCCTCCCATAAGCTCCTCGAAGGCCAGACCGTCCTCGGGAAACGGCCTGCTCAGTGCAAGCTCGAGGCGCCGCACCGTGGAAAGTTCCTTCGCCGGCGCCGTCCCCTGCCGGATACTCGTCGGGATGTGGTCGGCCCGGAGCACGACATCGTCCTCGAGAAGCACGACGCGCTCGACCATGTTCTTGAGCTCCCTGATATTGCCCGGCCATGGATAACTGAGGATAATGTCGTACGCGGCGTCCTCCACCTCGCGGAAGCTCTTGGTGAACTGCGTGTTGAAATGGTTAATAAAATGCTTGAGGAGCAAATATATGTCTTCTTTGCGCTCCCGGAGCGGGGGAATCAACAACGGCACGACCTTGAGACGGTAGTAGAGGTCCTCCCGAAACGACTTGTTCCTGGTCGCGCTCTCGAGGTCGCTGTTTGTCGCCGATATGATGCGGATGCTCACCTTGATATCCTTTGTTCCCCCGACGCGCCGGAAGCTCATCCGCTCGAGGACTCTGAGCAGCTTGACCTGGATCGTAAGGCTCATCTCCCCGATCTCGTCGAGAAAGAGCGTGCCCTTGTTCGCGAGCTCGAGAAGTCCCACTTTCTGGTTCTTCGCGTCGGTGAACGCCCCCCTTTCGTGTCCGAAAAGCTCGCTCTCGAGAAGCTCCTCGGGCAGCGACGCGCAATTTATCTCGAGGAAGGGCTGGTCGCGCCGCGAACTGTAGCGGTGGATCATTGTCGCGATCATTTCCTTGCCGGTGCCGCTTTCCCCCTGGATGAGGACCGTCGTCGTATCGCTTTGCGCAACGCGCTTCACGATCTCGTAGATATCCTTCATCTGCTGGCTCTCGCCGGGGATATAATCGTCCCCCAGATCGAGCTTGAAGCGCCGCCTCAGCTCGAAGAGCTCCCGGGTGAGCTTCCGCGACTCGAGACCTTTGCCGATAGTGATGAGGAGCTGTTCGAGGTTGACCGGTTTGCTCACAAAATCGAAGGCATCCTTCTTCATCGCGGTCACCGCCGTCTCGATGTCGCCGAAGGCGGTGAGCATGATGACGCACACCTCGGGAACCTCTTCCTTGATCTGCCTCAAGACCTCAAGACCGCTCATATCGGGAAGCTTGAGATCGAGGAGCACGAGATCGGGGAGCTCACTCCTCGTGATCTCGATGGCCTCGGCCCCCGTCGATGCGGTGAGCGCCTCGTATCCCTCGTCCCGAAGCGTTTTTTCGAGAAAGAGTCGTATCGTGTCCTCGTCATCGACAAGGAGAATGACCGGCTTCAAACCGTTCCTCCCTTCTTGGGCCGCGCGATCGGCAGATAAAGTCTGAATGACGTCCCCTTCCCCAGTTCCGAAGAGACGGAGATCCGCCCGTGATGATGCTGTACGATGCTCTGGCTCACAAAGAGCCCGAGCCCCGTTCCTCCCTTTTTTCGCGAGAAAAAGGGCTCGAAGATCTTTTCCTTCTCATCGTGCCCGATGCCTGCCCCGTTGTCCGTTATCTCGATGCACACCATGTCCCGGTATTTCTCCCGCACGACGTCGGGATCGCCGCCGTCGTAGAGTCGCGCCGCAAGCGATATGACGCCGGCCTGTCCGACCGCCTCCGCCGCATTTTTGAGAACATTGATCAATACCTGCATGATCTGGTCCGGATCAACCTCGATCAGGGGTACATTATCTTCGACCGCGACGCCAAAAGCAATTCCCTTGTTCTTGAAAATATCCTCGAGCGGCCGGTAGCTCCGATCGATGAGATCCTTCACTGCGACCTTCTGACACAGCAGGTCGTGCGGCTTGGCAACCTTGAAAAGATCTGTAATGATCCGGTTCAGCCGGTCGACCTCGTTCAGAACGAACGATATGTTCTCGCGATGCTCGACGCTGAGCCCCTGCGAGCGGTTGATGTACTGGATTCCGGCCGCAATGCCCGTCAGGGGATTGCGGATCTCGTGGGCGATCGCGGAGGTGAAACGCCCGAGAACGGCGAGCCGGTCCAGATACCGTATTTCCTCCTCCATCCTCGTGATCTCGCTCATATCGATAAACTCGACGATAGCGCCCTGGACCTCGCCGTCCTCCGTCGAGAGGGCGGATGCGTTCATCCGGATCGGCACGTGCATCCCGTCCTTGCGCCTGAGGTGGGCATCGTAGTGCGTGAGCGGCGCGTTGTTCTCGAAGAGCCTGAAGACGGGCGATTTCTTGACGCTGCCGCCCGCTTCGCCGATGATGACGTCGTCGATCCTGAGCTCGCGTATCTGGCGCTGCTTGTACTGGCACATGTCGCGCGCGGCACGGTTCGCGAGCGTCACGTTCCCGTCGCGGTCGGTGACGAAGACGCCGTTCAGCATGCCCTCGATGACCCGTTCCCGAAAGATTTCCTCCTGGCGCAGCTCCTGGAACAGGTACCAGTTCTCCATATTTGAGCTCACGAGGGATCCGACCGTTTCGAGCGTCACCTGATCGATATTCGTGAGCGGAGTGCCGCGGTAGCCGTCCGTAACGATGAGCGCGCCGAGGAGCGGAATCCCGGGGCATGAGAGGCATTCCTCGGTCCGCAGGTAGGGGGTCTCCGGGCCCGGTTCGGGGTGCGAACGCCCCGGCCTCCTGAGCGGGCAATCCTCGCTCTCGTGACAGAGTATCGTCTCGGCCGATTTCATGAGCGGAACGCACAGGTACGAGGTCATCGTGCTTTCCGGAAAGAGCTGTTCCCCCCCAACGGTCAGGAGAGGGTGCATCGCGGCATCCTTGATGAGAAAAGGCTTGCCCGCGAGAAACGAATCATAGACGGGGCCCGCGAGGTCTTCAAATCCGAAGTTGAGCGCTCGCCGCACGACTCGCGAGGCGCGCTCGATCATCACGATGGCCTGGAACGAGCGCCTCTTCTTCCGCAGAATGACGAAAGCGGTTTCCTTGTAGCCGACGCCCCGATTCAGGTATTCGAAAACCGAATCGGTGAGGCGTTGTTCGTCGAGAGAGCTGATGATCGTTCTGCCGATTTCCTTGAGGCTCAAGAGCTGTATGTTCTTCTCGACGAGCTTGAAGAGCGATCGCTCAAGGTCGTCGAGGAGCATCATGATCATCCGGTAGAAGACGTCGTCTTCGGCGTCGCGCACCTTTTCCTCGATAACAAGCCCATCGCTCCGGAGGTTCATGAGCCGCTCGTGAATGGCTTTCATCCTGCGCCGGTGTCCAGCCCGGCGACGCAGGATCATTCCCCCCGTGAGGGCGCATCCAAGAACGAGCGAGACCCATAGGGGAAACACGAGCGTTGCAACGAGGAGCGCGCCGAAGCCCGCGGAAATGACTATGAAATCACGGTATAGCCTCATAGAACCACCAACTGGTCAGTGTACGGGGAACATCGGCGCGAGGTCAAGATAATTGGCCTCGCGCCGGTCATGTCTGGATCGATACGGGGGAATGAGAACCGCTGCCGTCAGCAGGCGCCTTTGCCCGTGACGACAACGTAGACGGTCTTGAAGAGAATCTTGATCTCCTGCGTGAGGGAGAGATCGGCAATGTACTTGAGGTCGTAGAAGAGCTTGCCTTTCATCTCACCGATGGTTTTCGTGTATCCGTGCTCCACCTGGGCGAGCCCCGTGATACCCGGCTTCACCATGAGGCGCATCGTGAATTCCGGCACCTCGCGCTTGACCTGGTTGATGAAGAACGACCGCTCCGGACGCGGGCCGATGATGCTCATGTCACCCCTGATCACGTTTATGAACTGCGGGATCTCGTCGATGCGCATCTTCCGCATCAAGCGCCCGACGCGCGTGATGCGCGGGTCGTTATCGCACGCGAGCGTCGGCACGCCCCTTTCGGCATCCTGCACCATCGTCCTGAACTTGTAGATACTGAAGGGCCGGCCGGCATTCATGCCCTTCCTGCGGTCAGCCACCCTCCGGGGGTCCACGATCAATGGCATACTGCTCGTGCGTCGATCATTTCTCCGCCTGTTGAGCCCGATCCGCTCCTGCATGAAAAATATCGGCCCCGCGGAATCGAGCTTTATCACCAAAGCTGCAACCAGCATGACCGGGGATAGAATCGCGAGCGCGAGCGATGCGACGAGGATGTCGAAGGTGCGCTTCGTGACCACGGCGCTGTCGATCCTCCGCGCCGTGCTGTACTGAAGAGCCACCGCCTGCGCCACAATATCCTCCGCGCGAGGCTCGGGGCATCCCTCGTACCTGAAGTAATCCCCCGCAGGCTCAATTGCTGTTCTGTTGAAAACCGACATCCACCGAATCCTTCGAGTCAAACCACTACACAGGCGCAGGCATACCCCTACGCTCTTTGACCACCTATTCGCAATTTCCGTTCCTGAAATCCAAGCCGCTTTCGAACCCTATATATTACATTAAGTAATACATGTAATATATTGTATCACATATTGCTACGAAGGTGAAGAAGAATTACCGTGACTCCTTGAGATTCCAGACGTTGCCCAGCACCTAGAAATCCTGGGTATAATTCCCCTATAAAATATCAATGATGGTAAAAATCACGCGGCGGGTTTCGAAGTTGGGCGCTTCCACATACCGTCTCAGGGTGCTGTATCCACTTCGTTGCTTCTCGAGCTCTTGCCTGCGAGGTCGAAGACGTAAACCCTGTAGTAATAAGTGTTGAGCGCGAGGTTAAGACCCGTATCGTCGAAGTATGTCTTCTCACGATCCGTCAGGGTCGCAACGAGCGTCGATGTCGTGGTCACCCCGGGCGCGAGAGATCGGTAGAGGCGGTATTCCCCGAAATCCGTGTCGGCATTCTCGCTCCAAGTCAGGGTCACCCGGTTGGAGCCCACGCTCGAGGGGTCGTCGAGCAGAACGGGATCCGGATACGCGTCGAAGGTATGCGCCGAAATCGTGTTGCTTCCCGCAGTCTCGTCGAGATCGTTCACGACAAAGATGCGATAGTAGTACCGCACGCCCTCCTTGAGGCTGCCGTCGGGATAGCTTGTCTGGTCGATATTGAAGAGCTCCCTGACAAACTGGGACGGGGTCTCGCCCACGACGGCGGACGTGTTGCGGTAGATCCGGTAGCTCTGGAAATGGGCGTCCCGCGACGCGGTCCATCGTATCGTGATGCTCGTCCTCGACGAATCGACAGCGCCTATGAGCTGCACGGCCTCGGGCGGATCAGTGACCGAGATCTTGTCGGGACATTCGAACTGCGGAGCGGCGTTGCCCGCTTTGTCGGTGAAATCGCCCGTCACGATCAGATCGATCCCCCTGATCGATGCGGAAAGGCGGAAATCCGCCTCGTATACGCCGTCGTTCGCGCTTACGTCCCCGCCCTTGCCGTCGTCGTACAGCTCGACCCTGCCGCTGAAATTCTCGAACGAGACGGATGCCGCTCCCCCCAGTTCGTCGTCATCGACCTGCATCGCGAAGTGCACGGTCGCTCCCGGGCTGTAGCGATACGGCACGGGGCTTATCGCAATGCCCTCGATCATCGCGTACGTATCGAGGGTAATGCTGGCCGAAACGACCGGAGAGATCGCGTCACTCTGATCCCTGAATTTCACGTAGAGCTGTTTCACGCCGTCGAGGCCTTCGAGCCTCCAGGCGCGCGTCGCGGCGAAGCGTTCCCAGACTGCCCCCGTGAGCGAAGCGTTCGTCCCGATCATCACATTCTCGGTCGTTTCAGGCGCCGTGAACGTGAGCACGACGGATGTCGAGCCGGTCAAAGCGTCCCCCCCATTGATCGAAACCGCATAGACCGCCGGGGCCGCGACGATGTGGACGGAACGCTTCCCTTCGAGCCTATCCGCGCTCATTGCGGAAACGGCATAGAAGTAGATCCTGCCGTTCTGAACGTCAGTGTCGACATACGCGGTATCGGCGGTCTCTGCGAGCCGCTCAAAACCATCCGCGGTATCGACCGAGCGGTAAACGCGATACGAACCCGCGCCTTCGACCGCAAGCCAAACGAGCGTGATACTGCCGTCCCCGACGCGTGCGGAAAGGCCTCCCGGGGCCTCGATCCCTTCACCGGGAATCGCGAGCGGCGCCTCTGTCACGCCTTCAAGACATCCCCATTGGATGCTCGCAAGCATCCCTATCATGATACCGAGTGCAATCTTTCTCATCGGGAGAACCTCCGTCACGCTAGAATCGAAATGCTATCCAAGCTCCCCGTTCGTCGAGATCGAACGAATACCGCTGCGCGCCCGATCCTGCATGCTCACCGGGAAAGAGGGTATCGATCACGTTCCATCCCCACACTCCGGCGAGGACGATAAGCGACGCATTCCTCGCATCCCTTTCGTGTTCAACGTCGATCCAGAGCTGGGAGGCTTTGCCGCGGAGCCGCTCTTTCTCGGAAACGACGTCCGTCGCATCGAAGCGCTCGACGCAAACCTCGTACGTGTCGATCGCACGATCATACTCGTTCTGATAATGGAGCGCGGCAAGACCGCCGGTGACCGCCGCAACCGAGAAAAGCGTGCCCCGCGCCGTTTTCCCCTGATAGTACTGCCCCCTCCCGGGCCGAACGAGCGAGAAGAGGAACGCCTTCACGTGCGATTCCCGCGCCCCCCGGAGCGTAATATCGCCGCTGCCCTGACCGGAAGCCGATCCCGGCGGATTGTCCGTGAGAAACGGCTCCACAACCTGCCACGCATAGATCGCCCCAGCGAGGGCGGCGAGCCGCCGCCGGTAGTTATTCTGGACGTTCAGCTCGCGGGTGGCTTCGTGCACGGCCGCCTGGAACCGCTCCCGATCCTCATACGTCGCCGACTCGGCGAGCCGCGCCTCCTGGACGTCGAGACGATTGCGCAGGTGGCGATATTCCATCTCCTCCCCGTACAACGCGATGAGCGATGCCCCGAGAACGAGATCATCGCTCAGGCCCGCGGCGGCGTGCCCCGCGTACACGGACCCCCAACCAGGTAGAACGGCGTTCCTCGAGACAACGGAAAACTGGAGCCCGTGCACGGCACCCCTCCCAGAGCCGTCGATCGAAAACGCTCCGATACGCCGTTCGAACCCGTCGCCGTCGAGCGTGAGCCGATACCGCACTCCCCGCTCGAGATCGCAGATCGTAGCCGGAAGGCCACCCCCGAGCGTATACCGGTGCTCGAGGGCGATACGTTCTCCCTGGAGGGTTCCCGAGAAATGGACGCAGACCGAATCGCGGGGCTCCGCCAGTGCCCCTGACGCCGTGCTTGCCGCGAATGCCGCGATTCCCACAATCGGGAGCACGTATGTTGCGAATGCTTTATTCATAACCCTCTCATCGCCGGGGGCGCACGCGATCACGCGGGGCTCCCGGGCTTGCCCTCCTGCTGCTCCCGGTACCCGTAGTACTTGTAATCGTAGTAGTACGGGAGCACCTCGGAGAGATTGTTGACGACGACACCGAGCAGGTTCGCGTTCGCATCGATGAGAATATCCCGCGCGCGCGTCGCGACGTTTCGCGGCGTCTTACCCGCAAGCAGAACGAGGAGGACGCCGTCCACCTCGCTCGAGATGAGCATCGGATCGCTTACCGGTATCACGGGCGCCGAGTCCACGATCACAATGTCAAAGTGGAAACGGATCTTCTTGAAGATTTCCGAAAGGATGTCCCCCTCGAAGAGGTGGGCGGGAGAGGCGATCCGCCCCCCGGCCGGAATTACCTTCAGGTTGTCGACGGGGGTATCCTTCACCGCGTCGAGCGGATCGAGCTTCCCCTCGAGACACTCGAGGAGCCCCGGTTCCTTCGGAACCTTGAATATATCGTGGAGCCGCGGGCGCCGGAGATCCGCGTCGACGATGAGCGATTTTTTCCCCTTGAACCGCGCAACCGTAAGGGCGAGATGAGAGGATATCGTGCTCTTCCCCTCCCCGCGGTGGGAGCTCGTCACGAGAAAGCTCCGCATGTCGGGATTGCCGTCGAGGTGCCGGATGTTCGAATAGAGCCGCCGCATCTCGGTCGCCATGGGGCTTTCCTGATCGAAGACATCGTAGATCGATTTCTTTTCCGTTCCGTTCACTTCTCAACCTCTGTCGCCGGTTGATCTGCCTTGAGCTCGAGGCCGAGACCGCTCGATTTCAGCTGATTCGCATAGATGTAGAGGGCGCCCGAAAGGATGCCGATGAAAAGCACCAACCCCACGATCCAGGATATGATCATCACGCCCCGCTGCTTCCTTTCCCACGCGAAGCCAGCCGCCATCTTCGGTACCGTGCAGAGCACGGGGGTTCTGAGGACCCGTTCAACATCATCAATCGACCGGAACGAATCGTCGACGTACTCCGTAATGACGATAGCGGCGAGCCCGCAGGCGCCTCCGAAGATCACGGCGATGATAATGATCTCGAGCGGATTGGGCTTGACCGGGGTCAGGGGTTTCTCGGCGTGCTCGATGATGTTCATGCTCAGGCCCAAGTTCGTCGTCTGCACCGCCTCGCTGATGCGCGCCGATGTCTTCGATTCGAGGAACGCCCTGTAGATCGCCCGGTTTGTCTCCAATTCCTGCGTGAGCCGGCTGACCTCGCGTTCGAGCCCGGGGCGCATATCGTAGTTCTTCGTGTACTGATCGATGTACCCCTGCAGTTTCCGGTCGATGAACGAGTAATAGTCGTTGAGGGAGCGCTGGTAGAAGTACTCAACGATGAGCGGGTAGACGTCGGCGGATAGGTTTCGGTATTCCGCCTGCACGAGATCGGTGATCCGCGAACGGAGCGACGCGACGGCCTCGTTGAACTGATCCGGCGCAATCGGCGCCTGCGGGGTCATCGCGAGGTCGCGGATGAGCTTTTCCTCCCCGTACGCGACGAGATTGTTCTCGGAGTTGCGCACCATCTCGTCGGAGGTGATCTTGTCGGACGAGGGAACAACGCTGAGAAGCTGAATGAGCCTCTCCCGCACGCGCCTGAGGGCAATCCCGCTCCGGTCAGCCTCCGCACCGACAGTCTGTTTGAGCGCGCGGGCGAAAGTGACATTGGCCGAGTTGACCGGGTTGTGCTCTATTTGGCTGTCTGCCATCTCGCGTTTGATGCGGGCCAGTTCCTTTTCCGATCCTTCGAGCTTTTCCTTGTATATCGCAAGCTGCTCGTCGCTGAACGCGCCCGCCTGGCGAAGCCCCTGGATCTGATCCTGCCGCGAGACATTAATGAACGTCTCCGTGACATGCTCCGCGAGCACATACGCAGTTGCGGGATCGGTGTCGTAGACGCCGACCGTGTAGAAGCCAGGCATGGGGCTCGAAACTTCGATCTTCTTCTTGAGGAGGCCGACAAGATAGCGCATGACGAGCTCATCGAGCGGCGCCCCGCGCTCTTTCCCCGATGAGCTCTCCACGTACCGGCGCACCTGATCCGCGCGCTGGAGTCCGAGATCCTCAACGATCAGCTTGAGAAAATCGCTGCTCTTCACGCGCGCCTCGATCATCGACCTGAACTGCTGGTTCCGCATCTCGGTCCTGCTGTCGGACTCGGGCACGTAGCGCTCGATCGTCGGGGTAAGGACGCTTTTGTCCTCGACGGTGAGCATCGTGTGCGACTCGTAGATGGGGGTCAGGCGCCGAACACCGGTGACGGCGATGATCACCGAGAGGACAAGCGGGATGATGACGTAGAGCTTCTTCCGCCAGAATACCTTCCAGTACGCATGCAGGTTGATTCTGCTCGGATCTTCCTCGGGCGTCGCTTTCCTTACATCATCCACGCAGGTCCCTTTCTATCGATGATACATGCTGAGCGCCGCGACGGTGGCGCTCGTCGAGATGACCGCGAGGAGAAAGTTCGGACTGGTGATCGTCGTCCAGAACGAGCTTTTCCGCGGAACGTTCACCGTGTCGTTCGGCAGTATCGAGGGATTTTGGCGCATATCCCCCGTTTCGAGGTAGCGCTCGAAATCGACCGATATCGTCATCGTGTTGCCCCCGGCGGCCGGGCGGATGATCGTGAGCCTGCTCAGCTTTGCACCCTCGACTGGGCCTCCGGCGGCGAGGATCACGTCGACGAGCCGCTTGTCCCCCGTGATCGCGTACGCGGCGGGGTGCAGAACCGACCCGAAGACGCTGACCGCCCCGGTGCCGGTATACGTTGCCGTCCGCTCGGGCACGATAACCGTATCCCCCGGCTTGAGCACGGGAAGCGAGTTCATATCTCCCGAATCGAGGGCCCGTTGGAGGTTGACGAGCGTCGTCGTGCTTCCTTCTCCCTCGGCTCGGATGATGCGGACCGTCTCGAAAGAGGCCGTCGCCGTACCGCCCCCCGCCTCCTTGATCGCGTCCCATACGGAAGGGGTGCCGCTGATCTCGTATTTGCCGGGACTGGTGACCTGTCCCTGCACGTAGATGAACCGCCGCGCCTCCTCACCGATGAGACTGAGCGAAATCGACTGGACGCTCGGATAAACCTCCTGGAGCGAGCGGAGCAACGCCCCCCTCGCCTCCTCGAGGTTGAGCCCTTCGACGCGCATCGAACCTACGATGGGAAGGCTCACGTCGCCTTTCGCGTCGACCGTAAGGAGCCGTCCCAAGTCTTCGCGCTGCGGAACGTCGAGGCGGATCGTATCACCCTTCCGCAGACGGACGTCCTGCTGGGCGAAGAGCGGCATCGCGGCGAGCGTGACGGCGCACAGCATCGCCGCGAGAACGAGTGTACGATTGTGTTTCAATGCCGGTGCCACCTTTCGAAAATCCCTCGCTATCCTATCTTTTCATCAGGCGAGCTGTAAAGCAAAAACGCCGCCCGGAATCTACCCGTGCGACTCACGGTACCATTGTATCGTCCGGCGCAGCCCTTCGTCGAAGGGAACCACAACCGAGTAGCCGAAAAGCGCTGCGGCCGCCGATATATCCGCATGTGAATGCTTCACGTCTCCCGCGCGCGACGGGGCGAATCGAGGGGCGACTGAGCTCCCGATGATGCCCTGCATCCGCGCGAAAAGCTCATTGAGCGTGTAGTGCACGCCGCAGGCGACGTTGACCGTCTCCCCCTGCGCCGCCTCGCAGCGCGACGCGCGGATATTCGCCTCGACGACGTTCTCGATGAACGTGAAATCCCTGCTCTGCTCGCCGTCGCCGAAGATGGTGGGCCGGCTCCCCGCGAGAAGGTGCGTGACGAAGATCGGTATCACGGCGGCATACTGGCTCTTCGGATCCTGACGCGGCCCGAATATGTTGAAATAGCGGAGCGATACGGTCGAGAGACCGTAGACCCGCGCGTACACAGCGCAGTAGTACTCCCCCGTGAGCTTGCTCGCCGCGTAGGGGGATAGGGGTTTTGGTGTCATGCTTTCGATCTTCGGCAGGGTCTCCGTATCGCCGTACGCGGATGAAGAAGCGGCGTACACGAAACGCTTCACGCCGGCGCGCCGGGCCCCCTCGAGCATCACGAGCGTTCCGCGCACGTTGACGTCCGTCACAAGCACCGGATCCTCGATGCTCCGCGGCACCGACGCGATCGCCGCCTCGTGGAGAACGTAGTCGACGCCCGTAAGCGCCCCACGAACCGTTTCCGCGTCGCGGACATCTCCCTTGACGAAGGTGAGCTTGTTGCGCAAATGAGCGATGTTCTTTTCATAGCCGGTCGACAGGTTGTCGAGAACCACGACCTCCTCGCCTCGCTTCACGAGCGCTTCGGCGATATTCGATCCGATGAATCCGGCTCCCCCGGTCACGAGATACCGCGCCATAGACCCTCCAGGATTCGTGAAATGTTCGATTTTCTGATCATCCGTTCATGCAGCATTCGGCCGCCGAAGCCCTTCATCCGGCACCGGCAATAGTACACCTGATCCACCCGCCATTCAATATATCACGATGGATTTGTAAGATTGAGCTCACCGTAGCTCATGATGTTGTTCTTGCCGCGAGACTTCGCGAGGTAGAGCGCCGCGTCCGAGCGCTCGATGAGCGCTTCGACGGTGCGGGCATCGTGGGGGTACACCGCCAGACCTACGCTGCACGTCAGAAGGCCCGGTGTCACGCCGTCGAACTTGTAACGGCGGATCGACTTGAGCATCCGCTCCCCGAGCCGCAGCGACCCTTCGAGTCCGGTCTGCGGCAGGAGCAGGGCGAATTCATCCCCCCCGTACTTGGCGACGAGATCGATCTCGCGGCAGCTCTCCGTGATGACCCGGGCGATGTCCCGCAGCGCTCTCGATCCCGAAAGGTGGCCGTTGTGATCGTTGTATTCCTTGAGATTGTCCACGTCGATCATGAGAAACGAGAACGGGTACCCGAATCTGCTCGCCCGCTTCATCTCGAGTCTGATCGATCGAATAAGAAACCGGTAGTTGTATATCCCCGTCAATCCGTCCGTGATCGATTCGACCTCGAGTTTCTTGTAGAGGACGTAGTTCTCGAACGCGATCGCGGCCTGATTCGCCATGACCGTCAGGAGGTATATGTCGTCTTCGGTAAACCTGCGCCGCACGGTATCGTTGATTGCAATGATGATCCCGAAGAGCGAGTTCTTCGCCATGAGCGGGGCGGAGATGACGGTGCTGCATGAATCGTCTTCCCGGAGAAACTCCGATGCGACGAGCGAGAGATCGAGGGAAAAGATCGTATCAGGGCTCTTGCATGATTCGTATTCGCGCTGGAGCCAGTCCACGATGCCTGCGGACTCCGGCATATCCTCGACGTCGACTTTTTTCTCGCCGTTCTCGACCATCCCCGTGTATTTCACGATACGGTGGCTGTCGACAAGTATGAGATATACCTTCCGAGAGGGGAGGATGCCGAGCGCGGTATCGAGGATTTTTTGAAAGATGATACGGTTATCCTTCCCCGAGCTTATGAGGCTTGTAATCTCGGCGAAGGTCTTAAGCAGAATGTCTTTTCCGTCAGAGATTCGAACCATTTTATTCCGGCCTTATGCAAGACGGGGAGAGAAATACGCAAAAGGCATGCCATGAAATGAGATACACTCAAGTGAAAGGCAAAAAGGCGCAGTGGATCCTGGCTACATCCGGCGATTCGTTTTTCGCGCTTCTTCCAGCTCTCTGTTGTATCGAAGTATCTCTTTGATATTCTTGTAGATATGATACCCGATCAGAATCGCGATGGCCGCGACTGCCCCCGGCAAGGCGAGGCGCCAGGCTTCGGAAATAGTCCTGAAGCTATTCCGCATCACCCTGATGGAGGACGCGAAGAGCATCCAGAGGAAGATGAACAGGATAATTTTCACCACAAGCGTCGTGAACAATGAGTAATAATACTCTCTCGTTCGTATGGCCTCGTTCCGTAGGGAAGAGCTGTATCTTCTTCCCCTCGCAGGTCGCTTGAAGTCGAACAGCATCGGCCGTCACCCCCTTGCAATGCGTCGGGTCAATGCTCGACGGCGAAGCGGCCCGTCACGCGCGCACCGCCGCCGTCCCCCCCGATCAGCGTGAGCCGGTACAGATACATGCCGGAGGCGAGTGAACCGACCGCCGGAAAGAGAGCGCCGCAGTCGAGGCAGTTGAGTCCGGCCCCGAGGGCCGATCCCCATCGGGATCCCGCGTGCCCCGCGGCGATCCGTTCCCCCTCCACCGTATAGATGTCGATTTCAAGATCGCCCTCGCGGGCGAGGTTGACGCAGAACGATGCGGATCGAAACGAACGATCCACCGGGT